>Ga0208818_10002_pt1 | contig 67557 bp, 73 predicted proteins | sample Shrwel1BS1Day122_FD_187540 | JGI IMG/M metagenome (GOLD analysis project Ga0208818, IMG submission 187540) | Subsurface microbial communities from deep shales in Ohio, USA - Utica-3 well 1 S-1-Day122 (SPAdes) (version 2) ...
CAATTATCTTGACACATATTCTGTACCTCCTAATGTTTTTGTTGTTATTAACATTATACAGAAGGTACAGGTATGTGTCTATTTTTTTATCAAATCACCGCGTGCATTTAATTATACAATTTAATATTTATTTTTCCTTATACAGAACTAATTTTTTAAGTTCCCAATTATGGATTTATAAGATAACCAATCAGAGTTAACTATAATTATTAGGAATACTCAAGCCATTCTTTTCTGCTGCTTTAAAAAATAATTGTTTATACCACTGAATTCCTTGATAGTATTTATACCAGTTACTCTGCAGAAAATCATCAGCTAAATGTACGTCATTTACTATTCTTCTCTCAAAATCACAGTTAATGAAATCTTTAAAAGCTTCCTTTAACCACATATTATGATCATATTCAATAATATTTTGATCTGAAGAAGATAACAGCCCATTAGCAAGCATAAACTCTTTCCAGTCAGCTATTCGCTCCTCCTCAACTTTTCTGGCCGTAAGAATAGAATTAAATTCTTTATAATCTACTTCATCAATTGAATCATCTTTATACTGATTATTATTTTTTAAAAACTTCTGTAAAATATCTTTAATTTTTTTAAATGCCTCAATAAACCTTTCATTATTCTTAACTCTGCTAACTTGATATTGGCTTGAAAAGTTATCAGTTGTATCATATTCATATCGCCACTCTAAATAAGGAATATCAGGATAGGAATAAACCTGACCGTGACCATATGCAGGGACAACTCTATCTTTTATAAGTTCAGAAAGAAAAGTACTAATTCTTGTTCCAATCTCTTTCCAGCTTTTTTCTTTCAATAATTGAAGATTACTGATATAAATCTGATTATTTTCTCTAACACCTTCTACATCATTTACCTTACTGGCTATACCAGAAAAACCCTGGTGAGAAAAAGTGTCAGCATAAGCATGAAGAGTAATCCCTAGTTTAATCGGGTCAGTATTATTTACTGCTTCTTCAACTATAGATTTAATAATTTTAGATTCTTTTTTGCAGCGCATCTTTTTAGAGAAGTTTCTACCTTCACAGCCAGGGACAAAATGAAAAGCAGAGGTATTGGCTGTCATAGAAGAATAATTATATGTACTTAAATCCGAATAACTGTGACAGGTAGCAGCATTAATAATTTCATTACCAAGTTGAGAAAGTAAGTTGGAAGGATTATCAGCAGCAAGAGTTATTTTATTTACTTTGGCATCATCAACAAACTGAGAGGCATAAGCTATTTTGTGGGCAGTTTCCTTTTCTATTCCAATGGAACGGGCCATTGCCAGCAGAGCATAGTAATGAGCATCTTTTTTCATTAAAATCACCCTTAATTTTTATTTGATAGATTCTCTATTGGAATAACTGGAATATTTGTTTGCTTAAAGAAAGAATTTAAATTTGATTATAAGTTGTTTATTAATCTATCTACTCAAATTATAATACGTTTGTTCGATTAATTCAAGAAAATCCTTATAATTAATTTTTTATATCCTAAAACACCAAACAATTTTCTTCCGACTTCTTGTAAATTAATTGGTCAGCTATTATTTCTTCCCCTTTTATTTCACTTCTATCTAAATCATTTTTAGCTAACTGAGCAATTAAATATACAATAACTGCAGTACTATCATACCCTCTGCTTCCATTTTTTATAAAGTTTTCTATATCTTTATTCCTTTCACAATAAAAAAAGGAAATAGCTTTATCTAAAATCCCTTGTTTTTTAGGATCAGTTTTAGCCATTTCCAACAATTTATTTAACAAAAGCAATACTACATTTCCTCTAATATCTTTTCACCCCTATCCATCTCTTTTTCCACATCAATTTTAGGGACATTATATTTTTGTTTTTCATTTAATGGTTTTAATAAAATTTCTAATTTTTTGTCAGAATCAATAACAAATTTATCAAAAATAGAAGAAGTAGCCATAAATATCATCTCCTTTAGTTCTAGCTATTACTATCTATTTAAATTATATAAGAATTTATTAACTTTGCAATCTTTATTTCAAAAAATTCCATATTATATTCAGGAGCTATTTATATTTAATGTTATTCATTCTGGTTTTCATCTAATAATTTATTAATGTTTAAAGGTGGAATAATAAGTGAAGATATATCCGGAGTATTAGAAGCATCATAATTTTTATCTTCAATTTTAAAAGAATCTAAATCTGTTTCCAAAGTAATCTCCTCTGATGAAGAAAGTCTAAAACCTGATTCTTCAGCAGCTTTAATTTTATAAGCTCCGGCATTATACATATTCTTTTCGAATTCCTCTATAGTTAAATTATCAAAATGTTCTTCAATAGCTTTAATTCTTTCTTTAAAAGTACGCATAATTTATCATCACCTTATATTTCATATAAATCTTTCTGATTATAATTATAATATACCGCAGGGTTTTTATCATTGCAATTTAAGATTTCATAATAACTCAAAATTTTATTTATAAAGTTCTCTTATCCACCAGTATGCCCAAAAATCATCTTCAAATAAATATATCCCATCTCCTAGCCAGTGTTTTTCACCAATTGAAGCTTCCATATTTTGGTTTTTTATAAAAGTCTGGCCTCTTTTTCTATTAGTACCATGATAAAGTTTTAATTCTACATTTTTTTCTCCCATAGCATCACCTTTGTTCATGATAGTAAAAACCAACTTATTACCAATATTATACTGTAATTATTTGTAAATTGCAAGCTTTGTTTTCTCTAACACCTTCTACATCATTTACCTTACTGACTATACCAGAAAAGCCCTGGTGAGAAAAAGTGTCAGCATAAGCATGGAGAGTAATCCCTAGTTTAATAGGATCAGCACTGTTTACTGCTTCCTCAACTATAGATTTAATAATTTTAGATTCTTTTTTGCAGCACTCCCCCAAGATGATTATAGCCTTCAAAATAACCAACAAAGTTTTGATGAGCATAGGTATCAGCAAAAGCATGTACTGCAAGTCCAATTTTATAGAGATTGTTAGTCTTTAAAGCACTATCTAAAATCTGATTTGCATTTTTATTATCCGGGGTTGTATTTAGATAATGTAGCTTTCCATCTTTACGTCTAGAATCTTTAGCTAGAACCTTTCCAGGTACAAAATGAAATATCGGATAAATTCTAAACAGTTTTTTCCTGGGCATAGTAATATTTTTAGTCTGACTTATATAATTTTGATAATGGTCAGCTGTGTCTGGACTAATATTAAAAATGTGATCATTATTATCAATATATTGACTGGAATAAGCTAAAGTCTCAGCATCTTTTTTATTAAAACCAGATCTAGCAGCAATAAGATAAGTCATATAATAATGAAATTCATGATCCACAGTTATCTCCCCCGGAATTATTATTTTTTGTTTAACAGGCAGGCTACTATTTTATTTTAATAAATAATTGTTCACTGTAATCATTAATATCTTCAACATTTAACATCTCATATTTTTCATTTACATCTTCAAAATATTTGGCTATAAGATCTTTGCTTATAATCTTATTACTCTTTTGTTCTGGTTTAAGATTTTTTCTGGTTAAGCGCCAGGGCCTTTCTGAATGAGTCATTCTTTCGAGTGTCTTAGCACTGTAACAGCCAAAATTATCAATAATACTATCTAAGAGTTCCTCTTCTGCTTCCGTAAGATTTATATTTTCAAATACTAACTTTTCATCTTCTATTGGATTATAGCCAAAGTCTCGATATTTAAAATATATATCTTTATACACCGGACCATGAACCCAGGCTTCACATTCATCTTCAAATAAAAATTCATCATAGAATGTTTTATAGAATCCCTGACTATAATAAAGAAGCTTCTGCAGGGCTAAAGGTGTTACTTCACCCAATTCTTTAAGCAAATATTTAATCACACTATCAATTTTCTTTTCTGTTTTTATCTCATCCTGCTGTAAATTTTTTATACTCTCCATTAGATTATTAAAGGCCTTCTCGGAAATAGATAGGTTATAATTAATTAAACAGTTTTTTCTCGGACATGATATAATAAAATAATAATAAACTAAAATGGAGGAAAATATCATGTCTAAAAGATATCCTGAAGAAATGAAAAGAAAAGTTGTTGCTCTGGCCAATAATGGTAAAAATCAAACTGAAATACTCAAAGAATATGGAATGGCAAGATCCACTCTTCATAAATGGATAAAACATTATAATAATTCCGGGTCATTTAAAGCAAAAGATAATAGATCAGATAAAGAAAAAGAATTAATTGGACTTCATAAAGAAAATAAACAGCTTAAAATGGAGAATGATATTTTAAAGCAAGCGGCGCTGATAATGGGACGAAAGTAGCCATTATCAAGGCAAATAGAGATAAACACAGTATCAGCGCCATGTGCAGAGCACTCAATATATCAAGGGGTATGGTCTATTATACCCCTAAGAATAAGGAGGTTAATACTAAATTAGAAAGTGAAATAATTATGATCTTTAAAGAAGGTAGAAATCACTATGGAACCAGAAAAATAAAAAGGAAATTAGCTAAAAAAGGTTATCAGGTATCAAGACGCAAAATAGGTGAAATCATGAAAAAATATGGTCTGGTTTCTACTTATACTAAAAAGCAATACAAAGTTCATTCTCCCAGCTGTAATGAAGATAAAATAGCCAATGTTGTAAACAGAGAATTTGATAAAGAAGAAGCTCTAGATGTTGTTGTCAGTGATCTGACCTATGTTAATGTAAAAGGCAAATGGAACTATATCTGCCTGATAATAGACCTCTTTAACCGTGAATTTATAGGTTATGCAGCAGGCAAAAAGAAAAATGCTGAATTAGTAACTGAAGCTTTTAAAAGTATTAAAAGACCACTGGATCAGATTAATATTCTACACACCGACAGAGGTAATGAATTCAAAAATAAAGCTATCGATGATATTTTAGACAGCTTCGATATCGAGCGTTCCTTAAGCAATAAAGGTTGTCCTTATGATAACGCAGTGGCGGAAGCAGCCTTCAAAGTAGTTAAGACTGAATTCGCTTATGATAGAATATTCAACAGCTTTGAAGAACTGGAATATGAGCTATTTGACTATGTTAACTGGTATAATAACCACAGAATCCACGGGTCGTTAGATTATCTAACACCTGTTGAATATAGATATTTAATGTTCGATAAAAAATTGTTTTAAAAAGGGTTGACAATCCAAAACTTTATCGCTATTTTCTGCTGCCAGCTGCCTCATATAATTATAGTCACTTTTTACTTTTTTTAATGTCTCAGAATAACTTTTTGAAGGTATATCTCCATCCAGATAACGAGTTAATGTAGTTTCACCCCAGCCTAAAAGTAATGATAAAGGTCTTTTACCTGTGTTATACTGCTCTACTATTTCTTTAATTTCAGACACTTTAATTACTCCAGCTTTTTCTCTATATGCTGCATCTATTTTTTTTAGATTTTTATCATGTAGCTCAGGAATAAAAATTTCAGACTTACACTCATTACAATAAGCTCTTTCTGCTGTATATTCAAACTCCAGGCCGCGCACCTCTTTTTTCTCAACCAGCTCCTTAATTTGATAATCAACATCTTTTCTGCACTCGGGACAAAAAGTTTTCTGCAGTTGATAATCTGACATAAGACCCTCCTTCCTCAAAATTACTTATTATAAATTAATCATACACCTATAAGACATAAAAGTAAATAATAATGTATTAATTAATACATTTTAGTTTGATTTTTTTATCATTAACTTTTACTACTGGCATTTTTATAGCGCTAGCTATAAAAAGCCTTCCCCACAGCCTTATGAAATCACTCACCTCAGACAAACAAAAAACTCCCGCCAAAATCTCGCAATTTCAGCAGGAGCAATCATCTAAGTATTTTTACTTTTTCTAATTTAGTTACTCTTTTATTCTTAAGTTCTTTTATATATTAAATTACCCAGAGATAATAATTAATGTTATTCCTTCTTATTTTTATTCTCAGACGATAACTGATATTCTCCTTTTACATCATCTTGCAGAGGACAGTCATCGATACCAGATTTTTTTAATAAATCTAAAAATTCTTCATCACTCATATTCTCTAATTTTTCGCTAACTCTATTGAAATATTCGTTAGTATCCATCTGTTTCTACCTCCTCAATATCAGTTATACAGTCCTGATTTTTAACACAGAGTTGAACCTGCATTCTGATTATGCTTAATTATTTCTTTAAAGTAGGGATAATCCACCTGTGAAAGAGAATGGCCTATATTTTCTTTCAAATTCAGATTCAGGTGCATGCCCTAGAATCAGTTTTTTGTTTTTGGCTCTTCTATTTCCATGAATATACCAAATATTCTTTATAATTGTTTGTGCGGGTTCAATAGCAGCCTCAGCCGCCGTGAAAAAATCTGCTGCAGAAAAATCATCATAAAATTGACGCTTCACATCAAAGATATCCATCATATCATTGGTTGTCCCTAGCATAGCATTATCTAATATTAATAATATGGACTATTATAATTTTTATACATACCTTCTAGTTCCGATTATTTGTTGTATAATAAAATTACCGGTAATTGCATAGTAGTATTCCCGAAAGTTGCAAACTGAAATTCCCTTTTATTGCAGTGTTAAATATAAACTTCAACACAGAGAGCATTTAATTGAAGTGAAATAAAAAACCCCCACCAAAAATTTAAAGTTCCAGTGAGAGTAATAGACAAAACTATTATTTAATTCTAAACTTTAATTTCAATTTCTTCTGTAATATCAATTAAATTGATAATTTCTGTATATAACTCAACGTCTTCTTTTTCAGTAGTTAATGAAACTACTAATGAATATCTCATTTTTTCTTCTACCTTTCCTAAATAACTTCTGGTTTTCCACCAGCCATTTGCCGGATAAACTGCTATCTCATTCATTTGAGAAAGATCAGCTGCAGTACCAATCCATATATCAGAGTGGATTGAACCTTTATCTCTGGCTTTTATACCCAATGTCCAGTTATCAGTAGTAGTATTATTATAATTATCATTATTATCTTTTTCTTTTTTATTTATTCTTGATAAAAAAGTCTGTTCATCTTCGTCAGGTCTTTTTAAATCAAATCTTAATAGAGCAGAAGGATATCTATATCTATCTTTCCAGCCTATTTCTCCCGGACCTGGTTCAATAAAATAAGATAAAGTAACTCTCATCTTTACTTCTGTTTCTCCTAATGATAGTAAAATATCTTCTGGCCATGGTATTTTATGGTATGACCACAAAAAGGTTATCTTGCGTTATAAGACAAATTTTTTAAGTCATCTAAGACTAGTTTTTATTCAAAATAAGGCTTCCTAATCTATGAAACGTCCTGACCCGAGATTAGCGCACGACGTCCTGGGTTTCAGTCATATTTCAAACTCTTACTTGCCAAGATCCCTCACAAAAAATTTATTATTTACTTAATATAACCTTTTTGTGGTAGAACCATTTTATATAAATTCATTTCTTTTGAACGATAATTACTTGCTCCTTTTTCAAAAGGCTGAATTTCGTCTTCAATTACTAAGTTAACAGCATTCTCATAACTCCATTTAGCTCTTTCTAGATTTGGGACTCCATAACCGCAGGTTCTTAATAACTTTAAATAATCGGATTTAAGTTCTCCATCTAGAAATTGCTCTTTCATTTTATCTGTCCATTCTGCTGAATGAATAATTAGTGCTCTTATTGTTTCCGGCCAGACTTCTGGATACTCAGCCATTAATTGTGAGGCAAACCAGGAAGCTTTAGCAGTTGCTGCACTTGTCATATTTATTGAAGCAAAATGATTTTCAGTATATTTATAATTTGTAGTTAGTTCCGAAAGATCTTCACAACTAGAAAAAAATGGTTCTTCAGCGGATATATTATCTACAGCCAAATTTCCACCTTCCATTAATATTTCAGGTTTAATTGCCCAATCATTATCCCAACTACGAGAAGTCTTACTGAATGGAGAAAGTCCACCAACCGGAGCTAATGCTTGATAATCACTATAATCAGGATCAATAATCTCATTTTTATTAGTAAATGCTCCTACTGTAATTGCATTCCAGGCCTGACCTGGTTCTTCAACTATTTCAGTGAGATTACTCTTGGGATAATTTGAATAATTACTTTTTCCACTTATATTGCCTGAGGAAACAAATAATAGTCTTTTAGTATTATCATAAAAACCAGAAGTAACTGCATCTACTGCTGCAGACCAGGATGATGGAGCACCAGTATTTAAAATATAATTATTTGCTGTTACCGCCATACAAAATACTCGACTTAACTCAGGATTTTCTATTTCTGCTTTGTAAATTGCTTCTTCAAGTATATAACCATATAATTCTTCATTATTTTCTCCATCTGGAGGAAGAATTTTGATTGATTCAATAAAATGATTAATGTCTAATTTTTTATCCATATTTATTGCTTGTTGTAAATCATTATAAATTGCTAATCCAGCCATCATTGTTCCATGACCAGAATGATCATAACTCCCCCAATCTAAGTTATAACTCTGACAGTTATTATTACAAACTGGATCTATAAGTGGATGTCCTGAATTCAAACCAGTATCAAGTACACAAACACTAGTTTTGCAATCTTCACTCAGATTTAATCGTGATAATAAATTATCTACCCACTCGGTCTGTTCCTTATTTTCTAAACCTGTAAAAAAATCAGCAGTTAATGATTTCTTTCTTATTTCAGCAATTACTGGTCCCTCTTCTATTAAATCTAAAATCTGCTTGTTATTAAGATAAACTGAAAATACTTTTCTTTCGGGAAAATTAATAACTCCATTTCCAACCTGAATAGCTAAAGAATCAGCTAGCTTTAAAAATTCATTTTCTATATCCTTATCATTATCATAAAGCCACAACTCACACCATGATTTATCTTTATCTGGTATCCACTCAATCTCACTCTGCCAGAAAGACTCTAAAATTGCCAATTTAATATCCTCAATACAATTAATTAGATCTTGATTACTTCTTTTGCCTTTACTTGTTATTTGATCAGGATCTAAATATTTTTTTATTTTACCAAGAAAATGACCCTCTTTACCATCAGGAATAAAAACTAAAACTTTCATTTTATTATTATCTTTTAAATGCTTAATATTAAGTATTCTTATTTTTTTCTTCAAATCTTCTAAACTTTTTACTTTATATTTAAGTGAATCATCAACTGTAAATTCTATATATGTTCCCTGTTGAGATTTAAAATACTTATTTTCTCTTTCAGTTTTTATTTTCTCGGCTTCTTTCCAGATTGATTTTAATTTATCAACTAGTTTGTTACCATGTTGTGAAACCTGTTTTGTAGGAAATTTGTTATCTACTGGTGGGCTTTTTGGTGTAAAGTCAATTACGTTTGGAGACAAATCAATAAATATATTTCTTTTATTCTCCATTTTTATTTGACACCTCAATTTTCATATGAAATTTTTTTCTCTTTTATCATTCTCTCTAGTAGATCTTTGTTTATTACATCCTTATCATTTAATATCGTTTCTTTAATTGCATCATCACAGGCTTTTGTTATTTCTGAATGACTTAAACCTTTAGCTGATTTTACTATATCCTCTATTAAAAAATCACCTCTAGAAAAAGAAGCAATTCTATTTTTGATTAAACGATAGATTTCCTTTTCAGTTGGCAATTTATAAGAAATTATATCATCAAATCTTCTGAAAAGAGCATCATCTAATAATGCTGGGTGATTAGTTGCAGCTAGAATTATACTTTTAGATTTATCATTTTCTAAAAACTGTAAAAAAGAGTTTATAACACGCCTCATTTCTCCAACATCATTATCCAAAGATCTTTTATAACCTATTGCATCAAATTCATCAAATAAAAATACTGCTTCAATATCTTTAATCATATCAAAAATTATTCTCAGTTTTGCACTAGTTTCTCCCATATATTTTGTCACTAATTTATCCAATTGAACAGTAAATAACGATAAATTTAATTCCTTTGCTATAACACTGGAAGTATATGTTTTCCCGGTTCCTGGAGGACCCTTTAATAATATTTTTCTTCTATTATCCAAGCCATGTTTTAATAACTTATCTCTTTTTTTATATTCTTTTACAATTCTTTTAATTTTATTATTAATATCATCATTAACTATTAACTCTGATAAATAATGTTTTTCATTAACTTCTTCAACAAGGCCTTTATATTCTCTCTTTAATCTTACTACCTTCTGAGGTCGATTTTTATATTCATCAACTAAAGAACGAATATCTCTAGCAATTATCTGATGCCCATTTTTAGCTTCATGAGCAGCTATTCGTAAAGCAACTGTAGAAAATTGTTCTTTATCCCCATTAAAGTGTGTTTTTATTATACTTTTGAGTTGTTCTCCTGTTGCCATAATTTATCACCAACTTCCTGTATTCCACAATACAAATGTATCTATATAATTATTATATTCTATAAAATTAAGCATATCAATTAAATAATTCAATTTAACTAGAGAAAAGCTGGTAAACAACTGCAAAATCACAATATTGCTAGTTTTATTCTCTCAGATGAAGTGATATCAGCTTTACAAACCTTATTTCCGTAAAATTACTGGTCCTTCTTTATCATAATTTTTAAATTCCAAGGTTAGTACATTTAAATTTCTAAATTTTTTCTTCAAAAATGAATATAACTTTCTATCATGAGTAGAAATAAATAACTGAATAGGATTATCATTATTTATAAACAATGAGCGAATAACATCTACAAAAGAGAAAATATTAATATCATCCATATTTTGAATCGGATCATCAAGAAATACAGAATTCAGTTTACTCCAATTATTCTGGATCACAAAACTAAAAAATAAAGATAATACAACAATATTAACCTGAGCTGAACTATATAAATAAGAGGGATTGACTTCAAGCCCCTCTTCAGATAACATCTTTAAAACCAAAGTACCGTTGTTATGACTGGTTGAGTTCCTAACCCAATCAATCTTATTAAATATTGGCTGTGGATTAATTCTTTGATATATTCTATTTGCCAGCTCTTTATAAGGACTTAGAATTTTTGCAGTCATATCATTAATAACCTCTGGAACTTTTTGATCTAGTTTCTTAAGCTCAGTTACTTGCTTATTTAGTAGTGATAATTTCTTATTTTTTGTTTTGATCCGTTTTTTGATATCCTTTAATTTCTTATTGTTCTCCAGATTCTCCAGCAGAGTAAATATATCTTCTAATTCAGAGAGAATATCTTTTAAGTTCTCAAATCTGGACTCATATATATTAACTTTACGCTGAGAGACTTTATATTCTTCTTTTAAATCACTGGTATCCTCGATGTTTAAATTATCTAGCTGCACTTTATAACTATTAATCTGCTGCTCAGTCTCTTTTATTTGATTAAACAGATCTTTCCTAAATTCTTCTATCTCATTAATCTCATTTTCTTTTTTGAAATTATTTATCTCTAGCCTCATTTTTTCAATTAAAGATTCCAAATGAATCTTAAAATCATTATTCGCAGGATCAATCTCTAATTCTTCAAGATATGTATAACATTTTTGCTGTGATTTTAGATCATCTTTAAGTTCCTGTATTTTCTTCTTTTTCTTTCTCAGATCTGAAACTAAATCCTGCTTAAGATTCTCTATTTTTTGTTCCAGATTGGACAGCAGCTCGTTTTTTTGGGATGATAAATCCTGGAGATTACCTTTTAATCTATTTCTTTCTTCCCGATAATCACTAATAACTCCTGCATCCTGAGCATCAATTCTTTGTGTGAGCTGACTAATTAATTGATCTACATCTATCTCAGATTGACACACCGGACAATTATCAGGCCTATTATCTTCTATAAATTCCTGGGCAGTACTAAGTAACTTCTGCTTAATTCGCTGAGTTTCATTTATTTTTGTCTCAATATCTTCAATTTTAGTTCTTAGCTTTTTTGATTTCTTATTTATACAACTAAAATCACTAAAGTCTTTTTTAAACTTTTTCGCAACCTCTGTATATTCCTTAATTAATAAGTCAACTTTATTTATCAATTCCAAATCATTTTGGTTAATTAAATCTATAATCTCCTGGCTTTTTTTATTTTCTACTTTTAAATCATTAATTGTTTCTTCAGTCTTTTCTAAATTTATATCGGGATTGTACTTTTCTAATAAATACTCACTTTTTTCTATTTTAGAATTATATTTATCAATCAGTTTCAGATCAGACTTTTGGGATTTTAATTTTTTCAGTAGTTCGCTATTCTTTTTAAATTCAGATTTTTTCTGCTGTAAACCCTGAATTTTCTTGAATCGATCTTTTTGTTGATTAAGTTTCTTCTCAAGTGAATTTTTCTCCTTAACTAAGTTCTTTTTATCTTTCTTTTCCTCTAGTTCTTCCAAGGATTCAGGTAATAAATTTGATAATGGTTTATTCTGATCGCCTTCTTCAATTAATAATTTAACTTCCATAAGCAGTTTAGAATATCGCTTACTTAATTCTTCTTCTCCCAATTTAGTTTTTTTGACTGATTCCTCTAATTTTATTTTTTCTTTTTCCAGTTCTTCTTTTTTCTTATCAAGTTTATTTATATTTTCATCACAAATTTTCTTTAGCAATTTGAAATTTTCAGAATACTGATCATAACCCTGGATGCCAACCAGATTGCTTAAAACTGAATAACGATCTGTAGCTTTATAATTTCTGATAAAATCAGAAATTAGCTCCTGACTTAAAAAATGTGAAAAATTAAATGAATTAACAAAATTAATATTACTTTTATTTTTTTTAACTAAAGTATCAGCAACCTTAAGACCAGGCTCATCATTAACAATTAGATTACCTTGATTAAAATCATTACCACGATATGACTTAGTTGTCCTGTCAATAATCACTTCTTTATCTGTCATACTATCCTCTAAAATAATGTTAACATTTCCCTGACCTCTAGCATATTTATTACTCAAAAAATGCTCGCTCTGTTTTTCTTTACTACTGGGCTGATATCGTTTTAATGATCCAGTGAATCCCCATTCGATTGCATCAAAGAAAGAAGTTTTACCCATCCCGTTATTACCTACAAGCAAAACAATATCATAATTTGAAAAATTAATCTTTTCTTGCCGAAAAGCTCGAAAATCACTAATATTAATTTCTTTTAACTTATACATCATTATCCACCTCTGTTACCCAATCTGATACAGCAGCTCTCATTTCTTTCTCTTCTAGATCAATAAATCCCGGATTTAATATTAATTTTTCTATCTTTTCATTATTCAAATTTTTAGTCAGATTGATCTTAAAATTATCTTCATTAATGCTGGAGTCTACATCACCAGTTGCAAAAAAGTCCTGAAATAAACTTAACTCTGCAAGATGTTCTGTATAATTTAGTTCTGATTTATAATCTAATATTATTTTTTTGCAGAAAAAACGGTCACTTTCTATTTCCATCTTCAATTTATTAGCAATTTCAAAATCTACTAAAATCACAATATAAATATCCCAAATAATATCCTGATTAGAAAAGGTTTCAGCTATAAACTTCTCATCATTTTGCAAATAAGCATTTACAAAAGACTCAAGTTCCTGCCATTCTTTTTTTAATTCTTCTTCATTCTCCATTAAACGGATAATAAATATACCGTTTTCTTTATTATATAAAATCTTATCATAGAGATAAGATAAATCATCAGCAAAAGTACGCTCAAGTTCAATTAAATCAGCTAGCTTCAAGCTCATCTTGGTTGATCACCTCCAAAATTTCACCGGCTTTCTCATATTCATAAATAATGGCCAGACATTTACCACAGGTAATATTATGTTTTTTCTTAAGTCCATTAAAAAAATCAGGGTGTCTTTCTTCATAAACCTCAACATCTGTAAAATCACTGATAATTCTATTATATAAACCCTCACTGCTTTTACACTGCTCCTGGCAATTAACCCGGGTATTACAGATTAATATCTTTTCACCTAATTGAGGACTATAATCTAGTTGCAGAAGGTGTTTTATAATAGCAGAGCCAACTAACTCTAATGGCTTTTCACTTCCCTCACTCAAATCATACAATATAAATTTATTGTTTTTTACTTCACTAGATAATTTAATTTTATACATATTATCTTCCTGAGAAACTTTGAAAGGACCCTGCCAATAATAAATCAATAGTAAAAATACTATTAAAGTATTTAGGGGGCCTTTGATATATAAATCATTCTTTAAACCTTTCATTTGTTTAGCCACTTCTTTTAGTTTGTTTAATTCTGCTTCCTCTTTGATATCTTGACGTATCATGTTTATTACTTCTGAAAATGAAACTCTTTCTTTAGCAGTCATCTCATGAGATGACTCAATTATTTCTTCTAAATCTGCTAAAATATGATTCAACTTAGTTTTAAAATTTTCAGTATACAAGTTAATTTCTTGAGTAATTTCACTTACTTTATGATTTAATCCACTAACATCTATTATATTCTCAACATTATATTGATCCGTCATTCTTTATCATCTCTTTTATTTATTGACTGATTTATATCGCTTACATCATTATTTCTACCACTTACTTTTATATTATTACTATTATTCTGTTTATTATTATTACCACTTCTTATCTTTACATAAGTATACCCAGCAATCAAGACAATAAATGCTGTCAGTGCATAGGGATTGGTAATATACTTTATAGCCACTAAAGCAGCTTTTTCCATGCCATTCCACCTCCATATCAGATATTTTTTATAATTTTATCTTTTTATCTTTTTGTAAAGTTAAAAAATATAATACCGTTTATTATAATATTTAACTTGACTATAGATTATAATTCTTTGTTAGTATAATTTTTCCTGCTTATTAGTGATAATTTTATTTTGATTATTTATATTTGTTGTAGACTAAAATTCCCTATTATTGCAGCGAAACATCTAAAATCTTCTTTAACATTCACAACTTTCTACAAATTAAAAAACTCCCACCAAAGATTTTACTAATGGTGAGAGCTATAAACTTCATATTATTAAATTTAAAATTTTCTTATTTATTTCAACTAACTTAAGATTTATGCACCCTCGCCGGCACTCCAACCACGGTTACATCATTAGGTACATCCTTAGTAACAACTGCTCCAGCACCTACAACAGAATTTCTGCCGATTTTAATCCCAGGAAGTACTGCAGCACCAATTCCAATATGAGCCCCTCTCTGCACTTTCACATTTCCGCCCAGGTTAACTCCCGGAGATAGGTGAACATGCCTTTCAATAATACAATCATGATCAACAGTCACACCGGTATTAATAATTACATTATCTTCAATAACAGCATTAGGATTAATGACAGCTCCAGCTGCAACTACTATTCCCTTGCTTGTACTTACAAAAGAATTAATAACAGCATCTGGATGAACAGCATTTATGATTTCTAGATCATTACTTTTGAGCATTTTAAAAAGTTTCTCTCTTATCTTATTATTCCCGACCGCAATTATTACAGCTTTATCATCAGCCAGAGCCTCTTTAGACCCACCTAAGACTTTTAGACCATTAATAATCTCATTATGTAGGCTTGAATCATCGTCTAAAAAAGCTGCAGCCTGATATTGCCTACTTTTATTTATAATATCCAGAACTACTTTGCCGTGTCCTCCAGCTCCAATGATATAAATATCTCTCATAGTTATTCTCCTAAAAATTATTTTATACTTTTATTTATTCCAACAACAGCTTTATTCCTGATCACCTTTAAACTTAGACATTGTAGCATGATCCTGATTATTGATATCTTCTCTTTTAAATACTTTAGAAAATGTTTTAATTATTATTTTTAAATCTAAGAGCAGAGAAAAATTATCTATATATTTAACATCATAATCAAATTTATCTTCCCAGCTTATTGTATTCCTGCCATTTACCTGAGCTAAACCTGTTATTCCTGGCCTCATTTCATGTCTTCTGGCCTGATGTTCATTATAGCGAGGTAAATACTCTACCAGCAGTGGTCTAGGACCTACAAGGCTCATTTCCCCTTTTAAAACATTAATTAATTCCGGCAATTCATCCAGACTGCTGCTTCTAAGAAATTTACCAAAAGAGGTTAAACGCTTTTTGTCAGGTAATAAATTACCGTTTTTATCTTTTGCATCTAGCATAGTTCTAAACTTGATCATTTTAAATATTTTTTCATTTTTACCCGGTCTTTTCTGAATAAAAAAGACTGGAGAACCCAATTTGAAATAAATCATTATCGAAATTAGTAAAAATATTGGACTGAGCACTATTAGTCCTGTTAATGATATGAAAATATCTATGATTCGTTTTAAAATTAATTGAATAGAACGCATTTATTAAACCCCAATTTTTAATTATTTTAAATAATTACCAGTCTAATTATATCCCACCACAGCTATCATTTCAATGAAATCGACAAAATTAGCGGATTACTCTATCTATAATTACATAAAAATTAAAAAATGTTTAGTAATAACCTAAAAACTGAAGTTCCTAATTTGAATGATTATCAAAAACTGCCTTATCAAAATAACCATAGACCTCTCTTAATTGAAACTTTATCCAATTCGAGTAGTTCCTGTGGTTTAGTTCTAAACTTTTAACTATATCAAAATATTCTGCTGCCTTTTCTACCTCTCCCTGGCTGAGATAATAATAAGACATTCTAATATAATTAATATCAAAATAAGATATGATTTCTAATTCAGAAAGTGACTGATCAAGATTTTTAAGATGAGATAAGATTATTCCTCTAAATTTAGATTTATCACCATATTCCTTATCCATCAACCCCAGAACTTCATCAACTAAATTCAGTTCTGTTTCAATTTCTTTTTCTCTTAAGCCATTAATTTTACAGATATCTATAAGATCTAAAAAAAGATTATATACACTATCAAAATCATAAGGCTCATAATGATTTGTAATGACTCCAATTTTATGCTGCAGAAATTCCAACCGCTGCTGAACCTGATAGTCTTTTAACGAGTTTAGATAATTTCCAATATCAGCTACAGCCTCATTTTGCATATAATTTTCTACTTTCTCTTTCATCTTAATAGCATTTTCTAATTTGAAGTTAGGTTGTATTGGTGCCTGTCTTTTGCCATAAAAGCCCTTTAAGTTATTCTTATTTCTCATAAAAATCTCAATTTCATGCAGCAGCAGAAATTTATCCGGCATGGAAAACTTAAAATAATCATCAATATTTTTTGCAATTTGATCTGCAACCATCTGAGCATTCAGACCTGAATTATACATTAACCTTAATGTAGTGGCATTAAAAATTAGCAGCTTTTCTTTATCCAACCCCTGTCTGTTGAGAAAATAACTATCAATTAGGAACGACTTATAATCAGACAGACTTAGATTATTTCTGGCTATCGATAACTGCAGATTCATTTTTTCTTCTCTAGTAAATAAATTATCATTCAACAAACTCAGATATTCCTGTTTGGTCCTTTCTAATAAATCATATTCACCTTGAGCACTATAAATCGTAATTAAATTATCAAAAATACCCACAATTAATGAAGCTTCATTACTTTTAACAGCATGTTTTTTTGCTTTTTTATAATAGCTTCTGGCATCTGTAAGGTTATTCTGCAGTCTCCTAATTCTCCCGAAATTATTATATAATTGTGCTTTCAGAGTATGTTCTTCATCTAAATCTGAAATATAATCTTTAGCTTTTTGCAATAGGCTTAGTGCTTTAGTAAGATCCAGATCTTTCTTTTCAACAATAAAGGCTTTTAAATTATAATAAAACCCTAACCTTTTTGCCTCTAATTGATCAAGATTCTTTTTAATATCATCCATGATTAAATCTGCCTTTTTATAGGCTCCCATTTCAAAAAGGGAAAGAGCTTTATTAAGTTTTATTCTCACATTTTCTTCTTCTGATAGCTTGAGTTTATCTATTTGTAAATAACTCTTATAAGCTTTTGGATATTCACGCCGCTGCTCATGATAATCTGCTTTTAAACTAAGGTAGTCCATTTTTTCTTTTGTGTCTATTAAATACCAGAGTTTGTTATTGAATAAATCTGGATTATCCAGGGCTTTACCCTGGCTGATAATCTCTTCCAGCTGATTTAATTTGTATTTGTTAAATAAAATGGTGTTATCAATTGATTTATAAGCTATAACAGCAAAGATTATTAGTAGCACAAGATAAATAACTGCAGTGGTTAAGGTGAAAAAATAAAAATAGTTCCAAAAGATAAAAATTAAAATAGAAAGAACAATAAATCTAATTCTGCCTCTTGGGTGATTAAATTTAGTAAATACTGACTTTAAAAGTTTAAATAATAATTCCATCAATTCACCTGCCTGATTAAAATAAATTACTTCATTACTGAAATAAAACTCATCGGTAATTTCTTCTAAATAAAATGGTGATGATTATAGTTATAGCTGCAGCTTTATAGAAAGAAAAAATAATTTCAAAAGAATGCATTATTCTACTGCTTTTATCAAAAGCAGTGGTAAAAGTTGTATTCCCTAGATAATTCAGAAAAACTCTATAAGTCCCTCGTATTTCTGGATACAGATTAATCCTAAAGAGAGTTAATAATGCTGAAATTAAAATAATAGAAAATATTATTCTCCTAATCCGGCAAAAAAATCCTAAAAGATATCCATTGAATATCTTATTACCTAAATACTTGAGCTTATTAATAAAAGAGCACTTAGAATGATCCAACATATATTTTTCTTTAACTTGTCTTCGCTTATATTTAAATAATAATTCATCGGGTTTTTCATTAAAAAGTTCTCCAGTACTATTTTTAGCAGCTGTTCTGAGTAAAGAACTGTGTTTATAATTAGAATTTAATTTAATTTTTTTAATATGAAGTCCTGAATAAAAATTATTATCTTTTAAGTCTACTGTTTTTTTGAAATCTGATTTGTGAAAATTAGAATATTTATAGAATCTACTAAAATATATCTGTACTTGATCTTCAATAATTGTTTTTTTCATCAAAAAAATATCTAAAACATTTACTGAATAAATTTTCAATCCCTTTATATTCATATTATTTAATAATAATTGTCCTTTAACGTGCACCTGTTCTAGTTTTAATTGTCCTTTAATAATAGTATTATTAGATTTACATCGTTATTGACAGTACAGGAGTTAATATTTAAGTTTCCTTTAATTAAAGAATTTGTAATCTTGATTTTATCGACTTCTTTTTCGTTCCGAAGTTTATCATTAATTGTATCAGCTGAAATACAGGAATTATCTAAAATTAAATTAGAATTATTTTTATTAATCATATCAAAAATCTTATTCTCCCTTCCACAACTTCTCACTACTCTGATTCTAAAAATTCATCTACTGCAATAACATTTTCTTCTCCAAACCAATCCTTTACTCTAGTCAACCCTACACCTTTATTCTCGCGCAAATATAAAACTGCCAAATTTTTTACAGCCCTGGAGCAGCTAACATAAAAAAGATTTTGAGTTCTCTGCCGAATAGAAGCTTTTAATCGTTCCAAATCACCAGTTAAATATTCTGCAAAATTGTAATAGCTCCAGTCTCGAGCCATTGTTACTAATAAGACGTTTTCGTATTCTTCACCTTTAGTACCATGTTGGGTAGAAAATATAGAATCATTTTCGTTATGATTATAAAAATTTATAATTTCTTTATATTTTAGCTCCATGATATTATTGTAAAACTCTTTTTTATCGGAATTTACTTCAAAATCATTTTGAAAATCTTTAATTTTATCTCCTTTTACAAATAATTTCTCATCAAATACTAGTTCCCAAATATCCTTAACTCTGCCGGAAGCTCTAATCTTAATTAATTCATCCATAATGCTTTTTAACCTGGATTTATCCTGATTTGTTAAAAAATCAAAATCAATAGCATCCATTAAAGCAAATATATTATTATTCTCATAATAACTAATGCTCTGCTCAACTCTATCAGCTAAAAATGAAATGAGCGGACACTCTTTATTATATAATTTTTCTCTATACTTTCTATTACCGTAATAATTATTATAATGCTCAAATAAGTTCTCAAATCCCGCATTAATAGCTATGCGTCTATGAGTCAAGAAGAAAACTTTTAAATCTCCCCAGTCATCCTCCAATTTTTCTTTAACTTTCTCATAACAAAGATCTTTATCTTGTGGAGTATCATCATAAATGAAATATTTTGTTCCAACAATTTTTTTGTTTTCCCCTGCAGGAAACTGTTCAATGTCCGTTCTAATATGATTAAGTAAATCAATAATTTCTCCAGCAGATCTAAAATTACTCTCTTTTGTTATTTTAGTTAGTTTATCATCATTTTTTATTTTTTCAGCCCTTTTTTCATATATACTCTGCATAGAGTCTCCAAAATAACCTACTATAAAATCATTTTTGCTCACCTCATTATCAATTAAATCTAAGAAGATTGTTACTACTTCTGGATGAGTGTCCTGATATTCATCAACTAAAACAAGAGGATATTTATCAATAAAAATCCTCTGCAATTTCTTATAGTTTTCAAATAGCTTAGATGATATTTCAATAACATCATCATGAGAAATTATTCCTTTTTCAATTTCTCTAAAATCTTTATATTTTACAGAAAAGTCGTCCAAACTTTCGAGGTCCTCATAATTGTTAATTATTATATCCTTTAATTCTACCTGATACTGTTTAATTACATCCCATAAAAATTTATGAATTGTATTCACATCTAAAATTTCATTTTCACCAATTCTATTTTTAATTTCTTCAACTGCTACATTGGTATAAGTTATACAGCCTATATTCTTAGCCAGCCGATTATAATTATCACCATTATTTTTAATTAAATATTTTAAAGTCTCAATTAATGACCAGGTTTTACCAGAGCCAGCTCCAGCATCTAAGATGAAACTATTATTATCATCTATACATTTAATTATTTTATCCAGGGAATCATCTTTTGTTGATTCTCTATCTACTCTTGGAGCCACTCTAACCCCTCCTTTATATAAGTTGGGATTTGCCATTCACTAAGTTTAAAGTTAGTCATTATATCGTAGGCAAAATTAGGTTTACTTTTTATAACTTCTGCAATTTCAAAAAGCTTATGATTATTAATATCTAAATCACTTTTATTTTTTGGAAAATTATCAGTTATTTTTTTCTTTAGTTTTCCTTTTATTGGTGTCAAAAATTCCTGAAATTTAGCTCTATTATCATAAATCAGTTCAAGATTTTCTATTATAAATTGTTCTTCAAAGCTTCTGCCACATAGAGTGTCATCGCAAAAATCTGATTCTACAGGATATTGATATGCCACTCTAATATCCTGTTTTCCACATTTATTTATCTTATTCTCCTCTGACAACTGTAAAAGCTCATCCACAGATATTTTTCCGGGAATCCACTCCTGCAGAGTTTTATTGCTAGTTTTGTAATCATGATCAGTTAGTGGTGCAGCACTGGCATAATTCTTTTCGGGATCAACAGAGTCTAAATCAGTAATAATAAGCGTTTTAACCTCTATAAATTTTAATAATTTTTCAAATTTATAAGCATACGCACCACCAACTTCTACAACAGAGATATATTCATTAATTAAGCTTTTATCTTCTTCAGTATTACTCACTTTTTTAATCATTAATGGTAATAGCATTCTCTCCACTGTTCCCTCAATTAGTATAACTTTATCAGCAAAAAATAACTCGCATTTGTTTAGTTTCAAATACTGCTCTAAAAACTTTAGACCCTCATCACTTTCTTGAGCAAATCTCATTAAATCTTTAGTTTCAATAGAATGATCAGTATTTTTTAAGTAACGAATATTATTATAATTCCCCTCAGATATTATGTAAGAAGAATGAGTAGTTATTATTATTTGAATATTCCACTCTAAAGGATCACCAACTTTTTTTATTTTATCTTCAATGAAGTCTAAAATATTTCTTATAAAATTTTTTTGCATTTGAGGATGAAGATGTGCTTCCGGTTCTTCAATAAAAATCATCTGCAACTTTGTACCCTTTTCCTGAAATTCTCTATGAAAATATAGTAATTTCAATATTATGTAAATCAAATTGCTAAAACCTAAACCATTATATGCTTCTGGTAAATTTTTACCGTCATCATTATCATAATAAACTTCTGTATTATTCTTCATTATTTTTTCCGGTGAAAATATTGACTTTAATTTTATCTTTCTTTCGTTCAACCCTGGATAACCAAATTTTTCTAAGGAATCGTAATAATCTCCAAAAATATTTTTATATTCTTCATCCCAGTCTTCGCTGACTCCTAATAATTTGTTTTCCAGATCAGTTAATAGTTCTTGATCTTTATCTTCTATCAACTTAAAATAGTCATCAAATAAATTAGACAGGTTTTTACTTTTGTCATTTGCCTTATCATCAAGATCTCTACGGGCAAAAATAAACGAGGCGGAAAGAAGTTTTTTAAGCTTACTTTTTCTATTATTTTTATTATCTATTAAAAATCTATTATCTTTATCAGTCGGATCTACAGTCCAAATTCTATTACTATAATTATTAGAAAAATTTTTTTCTATAAATTTTATTAAGTCAATTTTATCTTTCTGTTTTTCATATTTTTTTAAAAAATCAACCGGGTCCTTACAGTAATATTCGTATTGCAGGATCAATTCTGTACAATCTGACTTTAGTTGAGTTAAAAATGGCTGCAGATGAGAAGTATCATCATCGTCTTTATATTCAATAGTAATTTCTAAGCTTATAGAAGGTAATTCATTTTCTAAGTCATTTCTTAATTTATTTACTTCCTCAGCATTTTCTTCATTTTCTTCTGCAGATAATTCAATATACTCCTTAAATATTTCATATGCTTCTTCAAAATTTTTATAAGATGAAATAGAAAAATCAGCAAACTCAAAAGAAATATTATCTGCTAAGAATTTGTCCACCAATTCAATAAAACTTGTCTTACCAGTATTATTTCTTCCTACCATTAAAGTAAAATCATCATCTAAAAAAATTTCATTTTTATTTTTCTTAGATAACAATCTAAAATTCTCAGCAGCTAAACTTTTTATTTTCATACTCCCACCCCACGCTTAAATAAAATACTTAAAACAAAGAATAATTATAGCAACTATTAACATAGTTCTTTGCCAGTATAATTTTTCCTGCTTATATAAATTAAATACGTAATCCCCTGTAACAGAAAAAACTCTCGCCAGAATCATAAAATTCCGGCAAGAGTAATAAATTTAATACTATTTTATTTTTTATCTATTATTTCCATTAAACTACCTTTACTAATAAGCGATTTCTTATTAGTAAAATCATTTTCAATCTCAAAGTTTATAGCTTTCTTTAAAATATCAGCAATAGCAATGGGATTCATTAAACCTTTTACTTCCAATTGATCATAAAAATAATCTATTACTTTTTTCGAATATATTTCAGGTTTAATTCTAATTCCCCAGAATAGATTGAGTAAATTATTTGTTTTTATTTTTACACCATTATTAATAAATCTGCCATCATGTTCTAAATCATCAGTTTTATCTTCTTTTCTTTTATATTCAGCAAGTTTTTCAATAAATGAAGCTCGATCATTTGCGTCATTAATAACATTTAAATAATCCTTAATTTGATCTGAAATTGAAAATAAGTAGTCTATAATCAGCTTTTTCAAATCATCTTTTTTCCATTCAAGTTGATATAATTCCAACAAATCAGTAAATAATTCAGAATTATTATCATAAAAATCCCTTGCTAAAACAATTTTAACTTTAATCTTAGGCAGATGTTCTTTGATAAATTCAACAGCAGTATTCAATAATTTGATTTGTGCTTCAGTCAAATTATTAGCAAAAACATCTAAGTTTATGACCAAATTGATATCTCGTTCAACCTCATTAATTCCCTCTCGATTTTCTTTTAAATATAAAATTGAATCTGATTCTTTTTCGACAAAAACTAAATCTTTAAATTTCTGAATCCGCTGTTCAAAATTTAATTCTAAAAATTCTTCTTTTTTATTATAATATTCTTCTTCATCAAATTGCTTGGTTGAAAAATTTGTTTTAAAATCTGAATTATTTACAGTAACCAAAATTATATAATAAAAGTAACTTAATATATCAGTTAAATCTTCAAAATAATTGCTAGAAAGAAAGTTTTCATCTTCAATAAAAGCAAGTTTATTTTTAACAAAACCCACTAAATTTGACCCATTTTCCAGTTCAAGTGGAGAAATTCTACTAAACTTTTCTGTTAGTCTAGCAAACCTATTTTCTATAATTTTAGAATCAGCAATAATATAATTATATCTATCCTGCATCAACTTTTTTTCTGCTTCTGTTATATAAAAATCATTATTAATCTTATTTAATAATTTCTCTAAAATTTCTTTTTTATTCACATAATTAGAAATGTAAAATTCATTAATTTCTATTTGATCTCTTTCTAAGATAAAATCTGCGATTTCCTGGTATTCATCCAGATACTTTTCATTAGGAAATTCCTTAACAAGAGCCAGACGTGGATTATAAAGAATAGACATAAACTCCTGCTCAAGTGCCAAATCATCAAATAACTGTTGAGCATAATCAAGCCCTCCGTCACTTTCAACTCGCGAAAAAATTATAGTGAATTTCTTTAGCTGCAGATTTTTTAATAAATCTACTATAACTTTAGTTCCATTAAAGTTTTCCTCATTTGGATAGGCAAAAAAGAACACTTCATCTGCCATATCCAGGATAGAAAAAGCACCCCAATCATTGATACCTGTTCGGGAATCAATAAGTACCAGATCTATATCTAATTTTTCTTTTACTCTTTTTAATAAAACACTAAGATATTCTTTTTGGGAAAGAAACTTAGGCTTTAATTGAGTCAGTTTATATATATATTCTGCCGATAATACTCCAGCGGGAATTATATATAAATTACCTTCTAAAGTCTCATCAACTTTAATACTACTTACAATATTATCGAGCTCAATTTCCGTTTTCCCACCAGAAAATTCCTGCTCATATAAGTAATCAACTATTCCTTTATCTAAATTGATTTTATCCGAAAAAATATCATGCAAACTTGGAGCTTCGATATCTAAATCAAGCATCAATACATTTTTCCCTTTTTTAGCCAAAAGATATGCAGTTTGAACTAAAGCAAGTGTTCTTCCAACTCCACCTTTATAGGAATAAAATGATATTAAACGAGGAAGTTCCGATTTTTCATCCAAATCAAAAATCTTTTTGTCATTTTCCAGCCCCTTAAGCATAGACTCCCAGCCCGCGCTTTTATCTGTTTTAGGAGAAGGCTTTTGGATCCCAGAAAATTCAGCATCTTCAACAGTATAAAAGGTAGTAAATCCCTTATGATAAAAATTATCAAGATCTTCAAAAAGCTGGTCAATATATTCTATAGCTTCTGTCCCTTTATCAAATTTATTACTGACAATTGTCAAATCAACTCTCCCCAGAGGGGTTACATTTATATCAAGCCATTCAGAATCATCTGCAATAAAATGCTCATTCAATTTTGTTTTAAATTTTTTTAGACTGTCAAGTCTTGTGCTAAGATTTGTTTTCATAAAATCAATCCTCGATCCTTTGTTTTTGATCATTAATCCAATTATGAACTTCTCTAAAACTAGCAAGCCACTCTTCAAATTCCTCAGTTTCAATATCCTTCTCTGCTCGATACCTTAGATCAGTAAAATCAGTTTTTTCCTGCTTAAGTGGATTATATACTAATTTAATCTTATTCTCAATATTTTCTGGTAAATTATCTGACAGACCAAGTAATTCTAAAGCTTTCGAATAGTCATGATAGGGGTTATCCATTATCCTTTTTTCTTTATACTCTTCTTTAAGAACATTAGCTTTTTCAGATAGCTCTTCAATTATGTTTAGATCATACCAATATTTAATTCCTTTTCTTCCCGCAATATTATACTTTTGAACCAGTAACTTTTTTAAAAAACACTCAATTACTACTCCACCAAGATACATTGACAGGGTTTTTCTTCGATTTTCTTTAGCAACTAATACAAAATCTTCAATTCTGGATTCATATGCTTCTGAAAATTCTTCTATTCTAACGAAAACTCCATTGAAGAGCATTTTTTAACCTCCGTTATCTGAAATTAATTTGATTCGAAACCCGATTATTACATTACCAATATTATACTGTAATTATTTGTAAATTGCAAGTTTTATTATCACCTAAGCTCACAAAAAAACGGCCCTCCTACTCCTGGAGAAATTGTTAAGAGAGAGAAATGCTAAAAATACCTGATGAGGCTAAATGAAAGTGCCTTAAATCAAGTCCATTAAGAATTAATTGGAAACTTATCTTTTAACACTTGAAGATCTTCGTCTTCAGAAATGCTGGATAAATCAGGATCAGCGTTAGCAACGTATTTAGAAATAAAATCCCTATAGTAAGCCTCTCTTTCTTCACCATCTACAGAAAATAGAATCAATTGCACAATTCTCAAACCTGGATATAGGGCTATTGGGTTTGAAGAATTATTAATCAACTCTAAATTAATTACTCCAGCATAACCGGATTGCAAAACAGAAGAAATATTTAAGCCCAGCCTGTTCCAGGAAGAACGCGTAAAAACAATTCCAAATAAATCATTAGGCAATTTAACATATTCAAAAGTAGAAGCAAGTACCAACTGTTGAGGATATAATATAAATTTTTCGCCAAAATTACGATAAGTATCCTGAAAAAATGTCTCAATTGGACGTTTATCACTTAAAGGATCAAAAAATGGTTTTCTTGTCCTCATATCTACTTCAAATTTAGTTCCCAGCCTTAAATCAATTGTGCTTTCGCCAATTTGCTTTTCATTATCAAGAATAGGAGTAATAGTTAAGCTGTTTTTCCAACTCTTTTTTTTCAATGAACTTTTGTAGAGAAGTTTGGTATACCAGCCAGAATTCATAATTGCAATTGGATCAGCAGCAGTATTATCAAATTCATTGGGCGGGATCACTTCTTTAATTCTTAGTTCGGCAAGTTTTTCAGCCTGGTTTAATCTTACTTTGTTGATAATATTTTGTTGACCTAATAACTTTTTTGATTCAGCTAACATATCAGGAATTAAATCACTTATTATTTTTTCCAATTTCTGAAATAGAAATTCACTTTCCTGTACCCGATAGTTAATATTATTAATTGTAATATTTAGGGCTCTATTTAACTGCTGATTATTACTATTAGCATAGGCGTCCTGATAGGATTCAATTTTATCTTTTAATAATTCGGGAAGCTCATTGTATACTTTAAGTTCTTTTAGCGCTTTTGACATCAGATTAAATCTAAAGCTAAAACGAGGGTGTGATTCAGAACAGGTATTACTCAAATTATCATTTTGAAAATTATTTATACTAGTGCTATTTATCACAATATTAAACATAGAAAAAATAAGGTTGTATAATTAATCCAGTGGTACAGATTTCAATTAGCAGCTGGTACGTTTTTCGCTTGACTAAAGCAAATAGATGATTTAAAAGACAATTTAGTCATCTGTAAAATAATAACTATAAATCCTGATAACATTCCTCACAGAGTTGCCCGATTCCTTTTACATAGTAATCTCTTATCTCAACTTCCTGACTGGATTTAATCTTAGTCTTCTTACCACAGAGAACACAGTTTTCAAATCCAGCAGAAATTGATTTTTCCTTTTCACCTGGATTAATATCATAAATTTTAATCCCCAGATCAGATAATACTTTTTTTACTAAAGCATAACTAATTCCATTGTTTTTAGCATACTCTTTTAACTGATCTCTGGTCAAATATCCCTGCTGCTGCAATTTATCTTTTAAATAGGTCATTATCTTCACCCTTTATTTTGAATAATACCCAACTGTCTGCTCTAACCCATCTTTAAAATCATAACCAGGAGTCCAGCCTAATTGTTCTTTAGCCTTTCCATTTGCCAGAGAGGAATGCAAAATATCACCTTTACGGGCTTCCTGGTAAATGGCTTTTATCTCATAGGGTAAAATCTGATTTAAATGATCTACCAGATCATTAACACTATCTCTACTCTGGGTGCTGATATTAACCAGAATATTATCTCCATTATCTAAAGCAAGCAGATTGGCCTTTACAATATCATAGACATGAACAAAGTCTCTGGTCTGCTGACCATCACCAAAAATTACCGGCCTCTCTTCAGCCAGCATCTTATCGACAAAAATTGAAACAACTCCACCTTCTCCTTTTGGATCCTGTCGGGGCCCATAGACATTAGCATAGCGGAAAATAGTATATTTAAGTTCATAGAGCTCATTGTACATTTTTATGTAATGCTCAGGAGTATGTTTGCTAATACCATAGGGTGACATTGCTTTGATTGGATGTTCTTCATCTACAGGCAGATAATCTGGTTCTCCATAGACAGCTGCAGAAGAGGCATAAATGATTTTCTTCACCTTGTATGCTCTACAGCATTCTAAGAGATTAATAGTACCTAAAATATTGTTTTGAGCATCAAAAAGAGGATCATTTATTGAATGCTGAACATCTATCTGAGCTGCATGGTGAATAACATGGCTAATTTCATTTTCTTTAAAAACTTCCTTTAATTTCTGATCTCTAAGATCTAAGTTATAAAACTCAGCCTGGTCATTTAAATTTTCTTTTTTACCTGTGCTTAAATTATCAACTACTATTACCTGATGACCTGCCTCAATTAAGCCATCTACTATATTGGAGCCGATAAAACCTGCTCCTCCGGTGACTAATACTTCCATTTATATTCAACTCCCTTGATCTGAGTAGTAAAATACCCGCTGCTGCAGAATATTAGCATCGGGTAATTAAATATCTAACTTTTTTAATTTGCCTTATGCCCCATAAAAATAACTTTTAGAGTTTCTAATAAGATCTTTAAGTCAAAGACAAATGACCGCTTATTGGCATATAAGAGGTCCATCCTTAGTTTATCTTCGGCATCTGTATCATAAAACCCATAAACCTGGGCTAAACCGGTAATCCCTGTTTTTATAAAGTGGCGGTATTTATAATGTGGTATTTCTTTTTCAAACTGCCCCACAAAGTGTGGCCTTTCCGGTCTCGGGCCAACCAGGCTCATATCTCCTTTTAAAACATTGAGCAGCTGTGGAATCTCATCGATTCTGGTCTTTCTTAAAAACTTACCGATTTTAGTTACTCTGCTGTCATTTTTTTGTGCCAGGACAGGTCCTGTATTTTTCTCGGCATTATTAACCATTGTCCTGAATTTATAGACTTCAAATTTTTCTCCCCGGCGGCTGACCCGCTCCTGCGTAAAAAAGAGAGGTCCTCTGCTTTCCAGTTTTACTGCAATAGCCGCCGGCAGAGTTAAGGGCAAACTCAAAATCAGACCAATTGAAGCGAGAAAAATATCTGTTAAACGCTTAAAGAAAAACCCTATAGAATTGTGAGGTGGAACAATCTCAAAAACCGGCATTTCTCCAATCTGCTCCAATCTGGAACCGAATAGCATAATCTCATAAAATTCAGGTACCAGCGAAACTTCCCAGTCTTTCTCTAAAGCTGCATAAAAGGCATCTTTTTTTTCAGCTTCATTTAAATTGGAAGCTACAAATATTATATCTGCCTCTATCTCCATTAATTTTTCTTCTAGATTATTTAAATCAGTGGATAAATTAAAATCTACAAAATCTAAATCTTTAAGATAATCAGGATCATCTATTATTACATCTTTTATGTTATAACTTTTATGCATCGAATGAACTATGTTTTTAATCAATTTAGCCGTATTTTCTCCCCGACCAACAACAATAATCTCTTCTTTTTTAGAAATCAGGCGCTCTAAGGCAATTGTTAAATAACGCCAACTAACCATAATTACAAAAAGGGCAGGAAAAGACATTAAATAAACTGAGCGCGGGAAGGCTAAAGAATGAGTTAGATAAGTAACTGCACCTGTAAATAGGACAATGATAAAGGTTGCGGGGATAAAGGTATAGAATACTTCATCTAATCTTCTTTTTAACTGATTGCTGTAGAGGTTATACATCTGGAATAAAAGCACAGAAAATATTGAAGTGTATGGAATGATATTTAAATAGTCATTGTAGTTTTGAGCTGGTATTCCCCCAATGAAACGCAGTTTAAAAGCCAGCAAAAAAGCTAAATTAACGAAAATAACATCCCCGATAATGCGGATAGTGTTTATAATTAATTCCTTAGTTTTCATAATATCCCCCTGTTTGTAAAGCAATAGCTAGCAAAAAAATTAAATCTGTATTTAACTTTTATTATACTTTAAATAACTGGGTAATTCAATGGATTCGACAAAAATAGCGGTTGTGAAATGAAAAACTCCCACCATAATTTTTAAATATTAGTGAGAGTAACAATCTAAAGTAATATTTAATTCGACAAAGTTCTAAATAAATCGGGTGGTACATTTTTCGCTTGACAATAGCAATTGCAATGTATACTAAAATGATAAAAGTTTAATATTTTCAATAGACATGATCTGAGCGCTCCGTGGAATAATTACAACATTTGGCTAGATAATTATCAATAAATAGGTTTTCCTTTCCCATTTTCAAACCAATCTAGAATCTGCTGAAAATTAGTAACTGGAATTCTATTCCCCTGGCTAATAATCTTTCTAATCATATTATTTCCTTTTTTATAACTAATATAATCTTCTAGATAAGCATCATATATAATACTCAAAGTTGTTTCCAATGGCATATTATCCCTTTTAATGTATGGCATACCATCACTAAGATTATCACTACATACTGTTCCAGAAAAAATTTCAGCGATAGTTAATACTGCAGCTTCTCCTTTTGCCTGATATTCTCCATTATCTTTAAACCTTCTTTCAAGTTTAGCAAATCTTCTAATCTCATTTAGCTTAGTAATTTGATAAATTTTAAATACTTTTTCTTCAATCATTTTTGTTAATTCAGTATAAAGTTCAGATTTTAAAGTAGCTTCTTCAAGTACATGGGTTGGAATAATTATGTTATCTTTATATAATAAAGGAAGTAAATAAAGTCCATCAGCAGAATAAAGATTGCCTAGAACACAGTTATCAATAATCAAAGGAGGATTCTTCAACAATATCCTCGACCTCCTCCTTTACCAGTATGTCTTTGATTGATAAACCAACATCAGCTAAATATTCTTTATAAGCATTTTCTGTTATTTTATTTTGTTCATAATTGTCATTTAATATTTCAAGATAACTCTGAGGTATATAAATATCATTTGTAGGAAGAATTAACTCTCTAGAATATCCAAGTTTAGCAAAGGTAGAATTTAAATGAATATTAGAAAACTCATTATATTGATCTTCATCTATTAATTCTAAAACTTTTAATCTAACCAACATCGCTTTAAAACTAACTTTAAAATAATTTTGCGCTTTAATAATTTTATTGATATTAATTACTTGATCACCAACAATATTAAAAAATTTATATATTCCATCTTCAGGCATTAAAAAATGAACAGCAAAATAATCAGCTAGAGTTTCACTTTCATTCCTTTGATTTTTAAACTTAAAAGTATCACAAATAGTCCCGTTTAATTCTTTATCAAAATAATAATGATAAATTTCATGAGCAGCTGAAAAATGCTGTCGCCCCAGAGTATGGGCACTGTTTATAAAAAATAAATAGTTGTTTTTATAATGGAGAAAATAAGCAGATATTGAAGAGTTGTTTAAAGGTTTTTTGGTTAATAAAATATTTAATGATTCAATTAGTTCAAAAATATTAGTAACCGGTTCTTTAAAAAATCCAAGTTTTTCTCTTATTTGATTAGCTCGTATTTTGGCTTTTTGCTCTAATAAATTGGGCATAATTAATCACCTTCTTTCATTATTTCCTGAAGATCATTGAAATTAAATAATAATTTTTTTGTCCAGTTTATATTTTCTTTTTCTTTATCGTTAAGACCATCAGTTCTAAAAGCAATAGATATTTCCTCAAACTCCTTCGGTTCCTCTAAAAAATACATTAAAGAATAACCATAAAGATCAGCCAATTTTTTTAGTAATAAAGAATCAATTTTTTTCTGTCCTCTTTCAATGTTAGAAATAGTTACTCTATTAATACCCGTCAATTCTTCAACTTCTGACTGTGTAAAAGCAGATGACTCACGAGCCTCTTTAAGCCTTTTTCCAATTTCAGTAAAAGTTAATTTGGAAGTCAATATACCCACCCCTTTGTTTTATATTATTACATTATCATTTTATTATAGTTTAATTGTAGCATTATAGTTACAAAATTACAACATTTTTTTATAATATTTTGTAGAATATTTATATAAAATTATTTGTTTAATACTAAAATTCCCTATTATTGCAGTACAAGATTTAAAATCTTAATGAGCGGAAAGTGTAAAATATTATTTGACATTCACACTCCTGTTGTTAAGTCTATTTTCAAAGGTATTCTGGCTGTATATTTGTTGTATAATAAAATCCCCGGGAATTGCAAAGTAGTATTCCAGTAAGTTGCAAACTAAAATTCCCTATTATTTCTCAAAAACTCACTGCAACACAGGGAGCATTAAGTTGCAAAAAAACTCTCACCAGAAACTTTAAGTTCTAATGAGAGTTCAATTTAAAATATCCGATATCTCAAATTCATCTTGAGAGTCATTATAATTGAAATAAGATATTATATTAACTAGATAATCACTTACTGCCCGCTCAGCATCTGAATTATCAAAATAATTATAAGCTGCAATTGATCCATTGTTCATTAAATACCGGGCCTGCATTGACATGGTATATATCAGATAATTCTTTGCTTAAAATTGTATTATGCCAGGCCTGTTTAAGATGTTCCTTTTCAGCTGCCATCCAATCACCCTTTAAAAATTATATAATATTTTTCAGATAAAACATTTTTGGGGCTAAGATATTTTGCAGGTAAATATTCAAAGTTAAAATTTTCAGTTCCCATTACTTCAAAAATAGTATCTTCAATATTAAATAAGCGTTCCATAAGTTCAGCATCATATTTATCATTCGTAGTAAATATTTTAATATCATAATAGCCATTATCATATTTAGCATAAATAGACTCTACTCCATCTATTTTTGAAAACAAACTAACTACAATACTTATTTCTTTTTCTTCTTCAGCTACGTTAGTCTGTGCCTTATAAATATTAGATAAATTTTTTAGTAAATTTGAAGTAGAAAAATTAAATTGGTCAGTTATTTTTAAGCCTTCTGTAATACGTTGAAAAGAATTTATATTATCTCTTATCTGAGCAGTTAAATTGCTGTAATCAAAGAACTCGCTTACATAAGAAACACTATTATTAATTGAATAATTTTCAGGTGATTTGGAAGCTGTTCTTTCCATTATATTCTACCTCCTTACTGATCCGGTAAATTACTAATTATTTCTTTAATTTTTTCACTGGAGATTTCTAAGTATTGAAAGATATCACTTTTACTTAAATCTCTATCATCATCTGGAACTAGATTTCTATCTACAACAATATTCAAATAATTAGAATCAGCTTTTAAACGCAGCCACTGATTAACTTTTTCATCTTCCCAGATATCTTCAATCAATGAATGAATTTCTTTCTGTTTTTCCTGGCTCTGCAACCTATTGCTGAAGTAATGCTTATCTAAAAATTTCAAAGCGTTATTATTAAATTCTTTTTTAGCATTAATGACTAAACCAATTCTATTAATCGACCAGTTATAATCATTAAGCGAAACATCTGTAATTTTTTTACCAAAATCAACTGCTTTATTAATTTTAGAAGAAGCTTCATTCTGGATAATAAAGTTAGCACGAAGCAAGCTCAGCTGGAACTGATATTCTCCATCTTGTGAAGACATAACAATTCTAGGTACTTCAGGAGGGGTCTGATCATTTACCGGCAGAACTGATTTTTGCCCGCCATCAAATATATTATCAAAAATTTTATCAAAAGAATCAGCTATTTTAAAAAGGTTAGATGACTTCCAAAAATTATAAAATAATACCACCTGTGCCTGCTGGATATTAGCATCCATAGCTTTTCCCCCTAAGTTTAAACTAGCATTATAAAAGCTTAGTAAATAATGAAATATGTAAAATTATATCTATAAACCTCAATTGTAATTTCTTTATTAAATTATACCCTAAATAAAGACTACAATCAATATCTATTTCAAAAATTTTCCATTATTTAATTGGCTGCTGATATATTATTCAGTTCTGCTGTCCTGCCGAGCAAAAAACTCTGACTAAATTAGAGCTGAAACACAGTTTAATAATGATTTTTTAAATATCCATAGCTCTTATTCGCCCAGGACAAATCTGAGATAACTTATCCAGATAATCTCTCATTTTTGAAGATTTCTTATAATCAACATCACCATTCTCAATAAGCTCCACTAAATCTGAACAATATAAAACTGAAGGTTTATCGTATTCAAATAAACATATTAACAAATCTACAGACAATTCTGGCATATTATTAAACATTTTATTTTCAGTAAATTCTCTATAAAAAGAATTAAGACTAATATCAAATTCTTCATCTAAATTCTTAATTCTATTTATGATTTCTGAAATATACTCCTCATTTTCTGTTAAAAACAAAAGACGAATAAGCTGTTCAAATTCTTTAGATTTCATATTTGAATACGAACTGATCCTTTCCAAACTATAATCTTCAAGCCAATTCTCCCAAATTGTTTCTCTAAACTTGTATGTACCATTATCCAATTTAACTGAAATATGCTGCAAAAAATATTTCTTTAATCCATCATCTGCTTTATTGATGAATTTCTTCATCCAATCATTTTCCATAGGAGTACTAATGAAAAAAGAAATTATTTCTGCAAAACGATAAGCAAAAAATCTTTTAGGATCTTCTGACTCTAAATTAAATTTCTTGAAACTGCCTTTTATATAAAACAATAGTTTTTTGGTTAATTTTTCTGATCCGATATTCCCTAGAATATAACTTTTCCAACATATACGTGCTGTTTCAACATCGTTTTCCCAGCTAAATAATATCAATAAATTCTCTTCAACCCAGGAAGAATCAATCTCAAATAAAAAACTAATATTTTTAGAAAGAGTTATCTTTGCTAATTGATTTTTAGAATCTTCTCCAGAAATTATTTTAGTCAAAATTTCCTCATAACCCATAAAACCTTTTTTACTGTATGGTTTATCCTCATTTTTCATTTTTATTATTTCCAGATAAAGATTAATTATTCTACTAATTAGAGTATCTGAATAACTTAAAGTATCATCAGCAATTTCTTCTTTAGTAATGGTAATTTCAAAATCAGTCCAAATCCTATCAATCAGTTGGTCTAGATCATCACTTAATTCATTAATCAGGTTACTTTTATAATTATTTAATAAATATTTAAGCAGTAATAGTAAACTCTTATTAATTTGTCCAGATTGAATTTCAATCTTTAATAGTTTACTAATTATATTTTTTAAATCTTGATCACTATAATTTTCTTTTTTTAAAGCTTCAAAAAGATAAATTATAAAATTATCATCCTTTAGATCTTCCAAATTAGAATTATAATAATCCAGTAAATTTACAGCAAATTCTTTATTTTCATTGGCTGCTTTTTCTGCTTCTAAATAAAAACTATGTTTACTCTCGAAATAATCTCTATCGAAGTCATAGTTCATAATAATATCAAATACTTCTTTAGCCGACATATTGCTAATTTCTTCTTCAGTAAAAGGACTTTTAAACTGCATAGTTTCACTATTTATTTCCATATGTTTAGAACTGTGGCTCCTTTTACTTTCGAATTCTGGATAATTTAATATAATTTTGCTGATTTCATTTTCAATTAACTGATATTCTTGATCCTCTTCTGCTATATAAGTAAGCAGGTCAAATTTTGCAAATTCAGCAGTTTCTTTATCTTTAAAATCTGAAAGTTTATCATTACTGATAACATTTTCTAATAATTTTTTTCTACTTTCATTATCACTATTTTTATAACACTCTTTTATTAAATCATAAAGTTCAGCATTTAACATTGGGGAATATAAAAGAAAATTATTAAGTATCCAGTTAATTTTCTTATCAAAAGAATAATCATCAACTTTATTCATCATATTAATAGATAATCTCTGGATTAAGTGGGAATTGCTTTTAATCCAGTCGTTTAAAACAGTAATTAGATGTTTAGAGTCTTCATTTTTGATATATTCTAAAATATCTCTACCTAACAGAATAAAAAGATTTATATTATTATATTTAATATCCTCTTTTGAGGTTTCTTTTATATCATCAATCATAAAAGATAATGCAGAAGATTTATTATCAGCTGCTCCACAAGCTGATAGCAGAGTAAAAGATTTTTCTAATTTCTTTTTTATAATATTTTTTAAAGCTAAAATTAAATTATAGTTATTATTAGAGATTGTTTTTTCCATTAATTCTAGTAAACAATTGCAATTATATTCATCTAACTCTAATATAATCTTAGACTGCAATTCCCAGATCATTTCATCATGCTCATCAAAAGTAAAGGCAGGCATATTTTTTGTTTCTAATCTTATCTCTAAAACATAATCGATAATATTTATAATTATCGAATCATAATTCCCTTCAGAATTATGATCAATAATACTTGATAAAATATCAATAAAACTATTACTAATTAGATTGTTAGATTCTAAATTTTTTTCAAGAATGATTATTAGATAGCCTAAATCATTTTTAGAAAACATGTCACTATTTTTTGATAGTTTAAACAATAATTTTTGAGCAAAATCTGGATTAAGTTCTTCCTTTTCTTTATTTAATATTTCTAAAACCTGATTTGTATTTTTCACTAAAAAATTATTGCTGATCCAATTAGCAAACAATAATTTATCATCCGTTAATCTCTCTTTACTATTAAATAAATCATCCAGGTAGTTATTATTATAAAACCAATTAAGCCAGCAATTAGATTCAATTTCATCAAGAAAAATTTTCAGGTTATTATCTAACTTAACTGCTGTTTCTAAATAATTGAATTCTTCTTTTCCTACTTGATCAAATTCTTTATCTGCTATATCAAATAGTCTTTTGCGATGATCGAAAAAATCCATTTTTTTAAATTCAACTAATTTATCAAGAAGTAGATAAAGGTCTTTGTGAGTTGGAGTATTAGGATATAAAATAGGGGTAATACCAAGTTCCTCAATTTCTTTCCCGCTTCCCTCTTCAATAAGAGCAAAATGAGCTTTTTTATTAGGCATTCCTCTTGTTAAATACCTCATAACAACATCATTCAAACTATAACCGATAAATAGTACATTATAAGTTTCAAATAATTTTATTGCAAATTCTCTTGCAAAACCCTGGGTAAAATATGCCTGTCCAAAATCTTCATCAGTTAAAATTAAATTAGTTCTCGAATTATCTACTTCAACTGCTCCATGTAAATATACTAGCCCAGTAAAATCTTCTCCTCTTGGAAGTGCAGGAGCATAATATGGTTGAATCTCTTCTCCATAAATATCTTTAAATGCTGTTGTGAAATGAGGATCAAAATTAGTAGTTACTAACTTTATAGAATTTTCTTTTTCAAATAATTTAATAATATTTCTGTGCAATTTATTAGGTTTAGATGAAGAATCACTAAAAATATCTCTAGCAATTTCATGAACTGCTATATCTTGATATTTAAGTCTTCCCAAATATGAATCAGGAGATTCATTTTCTTTTCTTTTGAGTTCAGAATCACTTTTAGATTTTATGCTATCTACCAATCCCTCAAATAAAGGGAAATTTGATGGTGCCCCTTTAGAAACACCACTACCAGCAAAAATAACAAGTTGATTATTTTCTAAACTATTCAATAATTTTTCAGGTAATTCAATGTCACTAATAATCATAGAATCTTCCTTTTAATAAATTTTTAAAGTTGAAAATTACTCTATCTATTTTTTTTATTTTATAACCGAATTTTTTTGAATAAAATCATCATCCACATATTTAAAAGATTGTGGTGCAGTAAAATCACTCAGACTATCTTTAGAAACAGCTTTCTCGTAAAGTTTTAATTTATCAATTCTCATTGCATAACCCTGATCTTTATCTTTAAAATAATCACTAAAATAATCAAAGCCAATACCAGATTCATTCTTTGTCTCCGACCAGATATTTAGTGGAGTATCATTAATTATTTTATCAATAGTAAATTCACCAATAATCTTCCCTACCGGCATAGTACAATAAATGACAACTGATTCTATTTTCTGTTTAAAAATTCTTTTTCTATACTCATATTTCTTTTCTCCAGAAATAATTTTATCTACAAATTCTGGTTTAATCGATAATAAGGCTTTCATCGGCTTGACCTTCCTTTACTATATCTTTAAATTGTTGATCAGTTAGTCTAACTACTCCCCAGTAGTTAGAAGTAATTCCAAGTTCTTCAATTAACTTTTTTCTTATTAATCTTTTCTCCAGAGCAATATTATAGGTCATTTTTATTACATATAGCGGATCAAAATCTCTATAATAACTTCTTAATTCACTTTCATTAAAAATACTGTAATCACTGGTATAATTAAGATAATCATTTAAATCAACAAAATCACTTCCAGTTTTTACTTCCTCAACTACCGCTATAGAAGTTACTACTGAACGCCATTTAGCCTGAAACTTCCTATCCGTAGTTCTATAGATATTTGTTGTATAATAAAATTACCGGGAATTGCAAAGTAGTATTCCCGAAAGTTGCAAACTAAAATTCCCTATTATTGCAACGCAACATGTAAAATCTTATTTAGCACCACAGCAGCTTCTACTGCTGGCATTTTTAGCGCCAGCTATAAAATCTCTTTCCCATAAATTTATGAAATCATTCGCCTCACACAAACAAAAAACTCCCGCCAAAATCTCTCAATTTCAGCAGGAGCAGTCACATAATGCTTTTGATATTTATAATTTACTTACTCTTTTATTCCTAACTTCTTTTATATATTAAATTACCCAGATATCATAATTAATGTTATTCATTTTTATTTTCATCTATTAATTTATTAATATTTAAAGGTGGAATAATAAGCGAAGATATATTGGAATTAGCTGTAATTGTAGATACTAAAGAACGTAAATAGGGAAATAAAATTGAAACAGAATTTAAATTGATCAATTCTTCCTTCATTTTTTCGTCTTTAGTTATGACATTAAAATAACCAGTCATTTTAATAAATAAAGAAAAAGGGAAATTATTTTCAATTGGATCTTCAAATATATTAATTTCTAAAGAAACAGAATATTTTTCACTTCCATCACTTTCTTTCTCCACAAAATTAATATCTTTTTTTAATGATATATCCATTTTTACTTTTTCCTGACTAAATTTTTTATTCTTTTCAAATAAAATATTATCTACATCATAGTTTAAAAATTTTAAGGAACTATGAACATCATTATTTATTTTTTTCATTAAGCTGCACATCCCTTACAATCATTAAAATTTTCCAGCTCAAATAAATTTTCATCATCATATTTAGAAGTATCATAATTTTTATCTTCAATTTTAATAGAATCTAAATCAGTCTCCAGAGTAATTTCCTCTGATGAAGAAAGTCTAAAACCTGATTCCTCAGCAGCTTTAATTTTATAAGCTCCAGCATTATACATATTCTCTTCAAATTCTTCTATAGTTAAATTATCAAAATGTTCTTCTATATCTTTAATTCTTTCTTCAAAAGTACGCATAATTAATCACCACCTTATATTTCATATAAGTCTTTCTGATTATAATTATAATATACCGCAGGATTTTTATCAATAAACAATAAATCTAATATCTCATAATAACTCAAAATTTTATTTAAAAAATCAAATTCTTCAATTGAATTAACTATTTCACTATTTTTTATACAGTACTGCTCTTGAGAATTATAAGCCAATCTAATCTTATAATCACTCCTGGAATATCTGTCGCTATCCCTAATAAAATCAGCTTTTACCAGATCGAAATCCTTTTTATAATCCAACTTATTAAACATATAATTCAATACTATACCTTCAACTTTAGCCTGTTTTTGCATTTTCTCACTATACTTTTCTTTTTCTTCAATTAGTTTCATAACTTTAATAAATTCTAATTTGTGTCTACTGTTATTCAAATTAAAAACCCTGTTTTTTAGTACATTACCAGTTACAAAAAGAATCTGATAGTGTTTTTCTAAATATAACTGATAAATATCAGGATAAACTTGATCTAAATATTTTTCTTTATAAAGCTCCCTTATCCACCAATATGCCCAAAAATCATCTTCAAATAAATATATCCCATCTCCCAACCAGTGTTTTTCCCCTTTTGAAAATTCCATACTTTGATTTTTTATAAATTTCTGGCCTCTTTTTCTATTAGTACCATGATAAAATTTTAATTCTATATTTTCTGCTTCCATAGCATCACCTTTGTTTATCATAATAAAAATCAACTAATTACCAATATTATACAGTAATCATTTGTAAATTGAAAGAAATAAATATTGTATCTAAAATTGTTTCTAAAAATTCAGTATAATTAAAATTTATGAAGTTAGATTTTTTACTTAAAATGTCTGCAAGAGGTTTTGCAGAGTTTGAGCTTTTTAAAGTAGATATCCACTTTCTGAATTCTCCAGGCAGCTCCCTCATAATTGTCTGAGCAGGACCAATAGCAGCTTCAGCATCCCAAAGTTAAACTTATGAAAGCACTCGGTTTAATGCATACAAAAAATAGTTCTACTCCTCTTCTCTAATAATCTCAGCAATATCAACATAATCATTAGGAATAACAAGGTTATTACCTAAAGCAGATTCAAAAAATAATCTTTTATACCACTGAGTTCCTTGATAATATTTATACCAGTTGGAATCCAGAAAATCCTCTTCCAGATGAACTTCTTTTACAATCCTGTCATTAAAATCTTCTGCAATAAAATACCGAAAAGCTTCCTCAAGCCAAAGGTGCTCATCATAATTTAAAAACTCATCATTTTCTTCAAAAAGTTATTCATCTTTCATAAATTCTTTCCAGTTTTGAATTCGCTCATCTGTTTTTTCTTTTAATACTAAGTTACTGAAAAATTCATCTTCATTTACTTCAGCAACAGAATCATCTTTATATTCTGAATGTTTCTTTAAAAAAGTCTTTAAATATTTTTTAATCTTTCCAAACGCTTCTGTAAATCTTTCTTTATTGCTAATTCTCGTTGTTTTATATTCTTCAGAAAAATCGTTGGAACTATCAAAACAATATTTCCAGTCCAAATATGGCATATCAGGGTAAGTGAATACCTGACCGTGACCATAAGCAGGCAAATATACATCTTTTGTTTCATATTTAACCTGATCAAATAATTTATTTGCAAAACCTCTAAGTCCAACATCTTCTTGAATTTTATTGGAGGTAGCAAGTTCTTCTACATCATTGACCTTACTTAAAATACCTGAGAAACCCTGATGAGTAAAAGTATCTGCATAAGCATGAAGAGTAATTCCCAGTTTTATAGGGTCACCTTCTTTTAAAGCTGCTTTAAGTATATCTATAATAATTGGTGACTCTTTTTTGCAGCGCATCTTTTTAACAAAACTTTTTCCATCACAGCCGGGAACAAAGTGGAAAGCTGTTGTATTATTAATCATAGCACCATAATTGAAAGTATTAACTATAAAATAGTCATGACAGGTAGCAGCATCAATAATTTTTTCAGAGTCGCCAGAGTCTTTTTTAAGTCCCGCAAGTATCGCCTTAGGATTATCATCAGCGAGAGTTATTTTATTTATCTTGGCATCATCAACAAACTGAGAAGCATAAGCTATTTTGTGAGCAGTTTCTTTTTCTATTCCAACAGAACGAGCCATGGCCAGCAGAGCATAGAAGTGAGCATCTTTTTTCATTTCAAATCACCCTCATTAATTATTTGATAATTTCTCTATTGGAATGACTGGAATATTGGGTTGGTTAAAGGAAGGATAAAAAATTGATTGATAATTATTTCATTAATCTATCTATTTACAATTATAATACAACTGTTCGTATTATGCAAGAAAATATTTACAATAAGTCTCCGTCTGGACCATCAATATCATAACTTTTAAACTCCCAACTTAATATATCATCAATGATTTCTGTTTTATGATTATCATCTAAAAACTTGCTATATCTTACCTGAAGATCAAATTTACTTATAAATAAATTTGTTTTTAACTTTTTAATATCTTCTCTAAATTTTGTTCTAATATCTTTATCCAAATCATTTAATATATCTTTAATCGAGCTTTTATATTTACTCCAGGTGCTTTTCAGAGCCCACTTTTTCACCCACTCTAACATTTTATCAACAAATACTTTTTGTATCTCGGTATCTGATCTATGATTGATAAAAACTTCAAGTTTAATAATATTAGACAACTTATTATGATTCTGCTTTCTAATAAATTTTAATAATAAATCAATATCAGCATTTTTGATTTCATTAATAAAAAAATCAGGAAATTTATTTTCTAAAAAAATATGATTCACAATCAATTCTATCCTTTTATCAATTTCAACACCTTCAGTTATCTTTGCAATATCAATTAATTCTGTAGTTATCTCTTCACTTATTTCATCTCCGTCATTATAATCATATACTAAATAATGAAATTTATGCATTAAATAATTGAAAGCTCCATTCCGCTTAATAGCATCTTTTGAATTTAACAGATCAATAAGATTCGGATATTCAAATTCCAATTCTGGCGAAATCATAAAATATAGATATATCCCATTTTGTTTATCTTCTTTTAAATAGTCAAAAAAAGTTTTTTTATCAATTTGATAAATTAATTTAAAAACCAAAATGATGTGACTTAAATTATGACCTATTTCTCCGGCATAACCACTAAAAAAATCTATGCCCTCCAAAATATTTTGATAATTATTTATACCCATTTCAATTTCATATTTAATATCAGAATATTTACCTTTCAAAAAAATATCTAATCCGATTTTTAAATATCTTAAACTTTCATTATCCTTACAATAATCAGCTATTTTATTTAATTTTTCATATTGAATAACTAGCAGGGTACTATAGAATAATAATGATAGTTTAGGCTTATCCTTTGAATCTATATTTCTTATAAATTCTTCAAACTCATCAATTAAAACTTTGTAATTATCTTCACTATATATTTTTTTAATCTGCTCTTGATATAAAAACCAGCTGCTATCAACTTCTTGAATCAAATCAGAAAGCTCTTTAAATGTTTTAATATCCATTAATAATCCCACTTCTCTTTTTTAGTTTCTTTTAAATAAATATTTTCCAATTGATTTTGGATGCTATCAAGATTTTCATAGTCTGCATCTATAATTGAAATTCTAAAAATATTAAATATTCCTGGTCCATGATAAAATTTTATTCCATTTAATGAGGTTCCAACATGTAAATTTAAAACATAACTTTCTAAATCTAGATCATATAAAAAGATAAATCTATCATGAAAATTCAGATCATAATTTATCAAATTAAAAGCATCAATGTATTCTAAATCTCTATTGACCTTATCAACTTCATAAAACCAAATGATCGGATTATTAAGATCAAGAATTTCTCTAATTTGTCCTATTACTCTTTTTGCCCCTGGTTTTAAATGATAGTATTTATCAACTATAATCACTCTAACATTATTAGAACTAAAAACACTTAGTTTTTCTTCTAAATAATTCAATAAATCAGAACCCTGATAAATAATCATATTTAAATTTCCTTATAAAAAATATTATTTTCTTCAGATAAAAGATTTGCCTTAAGTTTTTCAAAAATATCATTTGCTTGCGTAGAACTTAATTCAATAATCGTAGAGTAATTCTCTCCAAATGAATTAAAAGAAGTTCCCAACATATAACCTTTTATATTTTCGCAATTTTCTAAAAAAATAAATCTATCGTGAAAATGCTTTGTTGTTGCTTTAAATTCTAAATTTAATCTTTCTCCTTTTTTATTTACAGCATCTTTAAGAGAAGTTATAGACTCCTCAAATTCCTCAAACTCATTTTGACAGATTTCAATTCTCTTTTCGGGGTCTTCTTCTGAATTATTAAATTCGTATACAATTTTTTTGTTCATTGAAAGAGTATTAGCAATAACTGAATAAATATCTTCTAATTTAGATTTTCCACCTTCTGTCTTATAATTTATAGCATATGGATCAAAAATCCATAAATTATTATAGCTACTGCTATCAGCTATATCTTCAAAAATATCTAATGCTTTATGATATTGATTCTCTGTTAAAAAATGAAATAATTTTTGAGATGAGAACTTTTTTGCCATTGAATTTTCCTGATAAAGATAATCTGTTATTTTTTTAGGATTAAACTCACCAATTTCTATTGGCTCAGAGTTATAACTTTTTAATTTTACAGTTTTAGATGAAGTATTTAATTTTTTTGAGCCTTTATTAGAAACAATATTCATATTAACATTTATAGAAGAAATAAATGAAGCATCATAATTAGCATAAATCAGATCATAATCAGAAGTATAGACCTCAAGATCATAAATATTCCATTCTTTTTCTGAAAAAGATTCGGCTATTTCTCCCATATATTTTTTACTATCTACAACTAAATCATTAATCTTAAATTTAATTATAAATATTAAATTTAAAAAATCATTCTCCAAAATATCAAATTTTATTTTGTCTTTATTGCCACTATCATCAAGCTTCATTTTAATTTCAAGAGGAGTATGGTTATAGACTAAAGTATTAAATAATAAATAGGGACTTCTTTTAATAGAAAGTCCTGTCCATTCTCTTATAAAGTCAGAAATTTTATTAAATATGTTTTTTTCTTTTAAAAATTTATTTATTAAATCTTGCTTATTATAAGTTATATACTCTATATAATTACAGCAGTAAGTAGAATAAGGGTTTTTCTTATTATCTCTTTCAAGAAATCCCGCTATTTTTTTATCATATTTAATTTCTTCATTTTCATAGTCCCGAATAAATTCTTCTGAAAACTCAACTTGATAATTTCCAACTTTTTTATTTTGTTTTATTTTCTTATTTTCAGGATAGTCTTCAAATTTATCATGAAAAATTGTTAATATACATTTATTCTCTAAAAATATTTGTTGTTTAATCATCTAATCATTCCTTTTTAGTCTTTGTCTAGATTAGAACAATTTTCTTCCGACTCCTTGCAAATTAATTGGTCAGCCATTATAATAGAATTACAGTAAGTGAAAGAGGTGGTTCTATGGATATAAATCTAGAAGATATTTTTGAAATTGTCGAAGAACCAGAACACTCAAAAAATGTTTTGTTAAATTTCCAGGAAAAATATAATATTGATTCAGAAGAGCTCTATCTATTCTATCAACAAAACGGAATTAATTATGAAGAATTAACTGTTACAGAAGAAGACTTTAAATCATGGATTCACCATTTTATTATCTTTAAAGAAAATGGTGGCGATCCCTGGGAATTAAAAGAAGCAGGTATCTGGGAAGAAAGTATTGACTATCAGAACAAGGAGGAAGATTACTCTCCTTGTTCTTTTTTGTTTTCTGGTAATATTTTTTGAGCTTTACAAATTATTTCTTTTATTTGCAAACCTTTAACAGGATGGAAAAGCCACTGCGAATTAGCTGAATTCACAACAACTGCAGTATCAGCACTCATTGCAATAACATCTTCTCCTTTTTCTACTACTCCTGCATCAGTCGCCATTAATACTGACTGAACACAGAAAGATAAACCCCTAGATATCAATGATAAGGTATTTACAATTGTTGATTTTTTGATTTCTCTTGTACCAGGAATTATAATTTCGTTAAAAGGCATTGTTCCCTGGACAAGTTCGATATTATTCTCAAACAACTTCTCCCGCACTTTCTTTTTAGATGTCTCAGGAATAACCTTTTTATTTTTACCATTCTCATCCTTAACACTAAATTCCTGTTTATAAGGAAAAGATACTGCGATAATTTCAATTTCTTGATTAAGTCTTCTTAATTCAAAAGCTGTATCCCCATTTGAAGTAAATATAATAATTTTATTTATAGCTAACTCTTGAGCTTTCTTTAATACCAATTCTAAAACTTTATTTGTATTTTTCTGACCTTCCTCATTAAAATAATAAATATTTTTTTCTTCTCCTAATTCCATTAATAATTTCCCTCCTGTCCCTCTATTATTGAATTATAAAGCTCAGCATTTTGATCATACAATGGATATTTATTTTCAAAATTAATATATTTAATCGCAACAAAAATACTTATTAGCAAATTAAAACTATTGATATCCAATTTTAATTCTGCTGGACTTAAATGATCATTAAGGTTTGATTCGTCAGCAGGATTCGCATGAACCTCTTCATGATCTTTATCTACCCTATATTCCATAAGTTCATCATTATTTTTAGGTTGAAAATGATAAGAAAAAGTAGTTATATCAACTATTTTTTTGTACTGTCTAAATTCAGCATATTCATCAATATCTAAAAAAGCAGTCTCCCAAAATTTAATTTCTTTTGCAGAAATCATCCACCCCACTATTTCTCCGCTCTCATTTTTATGGAGCTTATTATTATCGAATAACTTTCCCGCATCCTTCGGTTCAGATATAATACCATTGTTACACATTGTCTCTATTAAGGAATTTATATATTTTTCAGCATTTCTTATCTGCATATTATATTATCACATCCTTAAAGATTACTTTTTGGGTTTACTTTAAAATAGTAGGCCAATTATATTTTTTATGCCTCATTAATTTATATTTCTATATTAGTATAAATTTTCCTGCTTTAATAAAAATTAATTTAATTATTTATTCTATTAATAAAACTTTCAACTTACCCCTGCTCCTTTTTAGAGTGAACTTCATAGCGATTTTTAGTAGTCTCAGATAATAAATAATCATCATCAAAAACTTTTAGAATCAACCATAACTTCTGCTTATCGCCGTCATAAACAATTTTCTCATTCTCTTGATCAAGCTCAATATCTAGATTATACTTTTCTTTAATATTATAAATATCCTCAAAATTAATTTGGTCATAATAATTTTTATTTAAAACATTACTCATCTTTTTTAATTTATTTTTATCTCTCAAACAATCATCCCTAAAATCATTACAATTTGAAATAAAATTGTCCCCAATATCTTCTGCAAAAACAACTGCCTGATTTATCAATTCAGTATTATAGTCAAAAATTTGTTCAAACCAGTACTTATTTTTAAAATATAGATAATCTCCCCAATATAAACAATGAAAATTTTTTGCTAAAGTAAACAGATCATTGTTAATTAAATCAAATCTACCATTATTAAAAAGCATACTTAACATATTAGAACGATTAATAACTTTACTTTTAGAATACTTAGTGAAAAAAACTAATTTCTTTCTCGGAAAAGTTTCCATAACAACAATATATGACCATATTTTATTATAAGATCCATCCTGATATACTTCTTCTGCAGGGGTTAAAGCAATTGAATTATCCAGAGAAGATAAAATTTCTGACAGATGTGGTATATCATTTTTTTCTAAATGCCATAAAGTTTTTTGTTCTGGTGTTAATCCTAAATCATATTCATTATTATTATATTTAGTGAGTTCTTTGATACTATCAATATAAAACCCTTTTAATGCTGTAGCAATATCATTAGAAATTTCTGTTTTATAAATTTCAAAATGAGTATTTCCATTATCAGATTTCTTTTCTGTAAAATAAATATTTACAGTTTCAGTGTTATTGATATGGTCTATTATATTTTGAAAATTTGGCATGTTATCCCTCCAAGTAAATATTACCAGAAAAATTGGTTATTTTTAAGGGTTTATCAATTTTAATATATTTCTTTTTGGATATACATATTATTAAATTATCATTTTTATCTATAACCTCATAAATTTTATAACCAAATAAATTTAATATTGGATTGGTATAGATGAGATTAGAATTCGTGTAAATAATTCCCATAAAGAAAAGTAAAACTCCAAGAGAAGTTATATTTCTTATAGAATTAGAATCAAGAGTAATAAAAGGGATGATATATGTTACCAGATAGTTTAAAGTATCACCAGTTTTTTGAGAAACATTTTTAACCTCAATAGATTTTGGGCTCATATCTTTAATTTGATCAATACTTAATTTCAGAGCATAATTAGATACTATAATTAAAATAAATAAAGAAATTACAAAAAGATTGTTTTTTATAATTGAAGGTTTATCAAAATTAATGTTTTTAATTATAAGTATTATAAACAGCGGAGTGTAAGAGCTTAAAAATAAAATAAATTTTATACCTTTTCTCATTATAACTTCCTCCTTCTGCTCATTTTATAATTTAATTATAATACATATGTTTGCCTGAAGCAAATAATATCTCTTGTTATGATAAAATTTTCAGCAATTGCAAAGTAGTATTCCCGAAAGTTGCAGACTAAAATTATCTTTTGTTACAACAAAATCTATAATAAATTCTAGTGAAACCCGTAAAATCTTAATGAACGAAAAGTGTAAAATATTATTTGATATTCACATTTTTCAATTAACAAAGCAAACAGCATTTGCTGCTGACACTTTTTCTAGCACCAGCTAGAAAAATGAACGGTTTCTCTGCTGGAACCTCCCCGCAGCATCCCGCAGTTAAAATTTAAGAAAGTATTCGGCTTACTCTAAAAAAACAAAAAACTCCCACCTAAAAAATTCTGGTGAGAGTAGTAGTGTAATGATTACTGCATTTAATATTTAATTCAACAAATTTCTGCATATATCGGGTAGTACATGGCACCGTTTAACTTTACAAACAATCCTCAAGACCTTCTGCTTCCAAAATATTTCTGATCTCCTTAACTTCCTGGGCCCGCTTTTTATCACAGATTAGAATAGCATCTTCTGTATCAACTATCACTACATCATCAAGTCCAATGGTAGTTACTACCTTATTAGGACTGTGAATAATAGAGTTAGTAGTATCTATCCCATAATGTTTACCGATCACTACATTACCATCAGCATCTACTTTTTTAACTCTCTCTAAAGCCGGCCAACTGCCAAGATCATCCCAGCCAAAAGAACCAGGGATAACAAAGATATCATCTGCTTTTTCCATAATTCCATAGTCAATGGAAACACTCTGCATCTTTTCGAATTCATCTCTAATTACTTTTTTAGCTAAATCTGTACCTAAAGCATTTTTTATTCTTTCTAAGGACTCATACATCTCAGGTAAATGGGTCTCTATATTAGATAGAATACCGCTTAACTGCCAGATAAACATCCCACTGTTCCAGAGATATGTTCCTTCTTCTAAAAACTCTTTAGCAGTGCTTAAATCAGGTTTTTCGGTAAAGTTTTTAACTTCAAATACCTGGTCACCATCTATGGTATGTAACTTATCACCAAAGTGAATATATCCATAACCTGTTTCTGGATGAGTTGGTTCTATACCAATAGTAACTAAATTTTTGCCGGTAGCTGCAGTCATAATTGATTTCCTTAAAATATCTACAAATCTTTTTTGATCTTTAATTAAATGATCGGCCGGTAAAACAATCATTGTTGACCCAGGATATTTATCTTCAATTACTACTGAAGATAAACCTATACAGGCAGCAGTATTTCTTTTCATTGGTTCTACTATTATGTTTTCTTCTGGTATACCATCCAGCTGTCTTTTGATTGCTTTTTGATAGGCTTCATTAGTTGCAATAAAGACCTGTTCTAAGGGAACAAGTTCATTTATTCTTTCTACAGTTTCCTGCAGCATGGTTTTTTGATTATCATTTAACTTTAAAAACTGTTTTGGATGGTCTTTTCTACTTAAAGGCCAGAATCTAGTTCCTTCTCCTCCAGCCATAATTAGTGCTGTTATCATTTGAAATCAACTCCAAATTTTTAAATATTAATAAGTACTCAAAACATCTTTCCAAATTTGCATTAGTTTATTTGTATTAGCTTCCCAAGAATAATTTTTCATAATAAATTCATGTCCATTTTTTGAGATCCTATCTCTTTCTGTTTTATTTTCTATCAAATTAATGATTTCATCAATAAAATCTTCTTTGTTTTCAGCAATCTTTATATGACTATCTGTTATATCATTAATCCCTTGTAAAGCTAATGGATTAGCAACTGATGGAAGCCTACATGCTAATGCTTCTAAAATTTTATTTTGCATTCCAGTACCTGATTTCATGAAATATACTCCAATAGTTTTAGTAGTTAATACATCAATAATATCATCAACAAATCCAGTTACAATAACACCAGAAACTTCATTTAGTTTTTTTACTTTCTCCACAGGATCTTTTCCGACAATATAAAATTTTATATCATCATATTTTTCTTTTAATTCAGGAAAAATTTCATTAGCAAAATATATTACAGATTCTATATTGGGATAATACTGCATATTCCCATGAAAAACTAAACTATGCTTCTCCTTATTAAAAGAATAATCACTTAATTTATCACGAGTTATAAAAGTTCCATTTGGGTTAACAACAATTTTATCATTCTTATCATAATAATCTTTGTCTTTTTGAGAAACTAAAAATAACTTGTCAAATTTATTATAAATTTCTTTTTCATATTCGCTACATAAAAAAGACTCAATTTTAAATACTGGCTTTTTTAAAAAAAACTCATTCTTTGCTCGCCTCTTCATATTAAGTGAAATAGAATCAATCATATCAATTGTTTTAGGTGAATCATGATCTTTAAAATATTCAGCAATCCTTATTGTTTGAACATGTATCAAATCTGGCTTTGTTTTATTTATAATATTATCAATTTGACTTTTCACTTTGTTTTCAAAAAACATATTAACTTGAAAAGGATTTTTATTTCCAAATGTCTTAAGTAAATTAAATAATTTATTATTATATAATTCCATAGTAAATATATTATTGCAATGATTACCTAATTCATTTTTTAATTTTTGTTTTTCTTCTTTGTTGTTAATAAATGTTAAAAGGTCTAGATCAATATCTTTACCTATTTTTTTAATTTGATTATAGGCAATCAATTGATCCCCTTTATATATAGAATAAGGTGGTCTTAAGGTAGCATATAATACTTTCATTACTTTTTATACACCTCATTATATATCGATAATGTCTTTTGGGCTAATTTTATCCAATCAAATCTTTTTAAATTTTTAAATCCTTTTTCAATAAATTTATTTTTCAATTTTTGAGAGTTTATCAATTCAATAATTCTAGTTTTTACTTCATCAATATTATCTGGATCTACAATAATTCCACCTTCTCCAACAATTTCTGGAATAACAGTTTTATTAGAAGCTATAACAGGTGTGCTACTACTCATAGCTTCTAATATTGGAATTCCAAATCCTTCATAAATTGATAAAAAAATAAAGATAGTTGCATTATTATACAAAAATTTAAGTTCTTCATCACTTACATATCCTGTAAAGATCACTCTATCTCTATTTAAACCATACTTTTCTATTTTTTTATACCATTTTTCACGATTATGTTTTATTCCTGTTATTATTAACTGATATTGATTTATTACTTCAGAAGGCAATTCACTATAAATTTTTATAACTTGTTCTGAATTTTTATTTGCTGAATCTCCGCCTAAATGATAAAAAAAATCATCTGATATATCCAATTTATTTTTTATCTTGATTGTTTTGCTATCCTCTATATTATAATCTAAAAAATCTTTGTCATATCCTAAATATGTTACTTCAATATTTGATAATTTAAAATTTGTTTCTTCATTTATGTCTTTTTTGGAATAATTAGATACAGTAATAATCTTTTCATTTTTATTTATCCAATTAAGATTAGTTTTTCTGTAATATTTCCCTAGTTTCTGATATAAAGTCTTAGGTTTAGGAATTATATCTCCAGATTTCAAAAACATAACATCATGAATTGTTGTAATTAGTTTTGAATTCGTAAAAATGGGAAAAGTATTTCCAGTTGCATGAAATAAATCAATCCCATCTTTTTTAATATATTGAGGTAATAAAATTTGTTCATAAATAAAATAGTTACTTACATTTAATTTTTTTATCTTGAAGTTATTTGGTAATAAATTTACTAGTTCTTTATTTGAATGAATATCATCTACATATAATATATATTTATTTTCAAAATCTATTTCCGAAATATTTTTAATTAATTCTAGTGTGTATTTTCCAATACCTCTTACTTTTTCATCAAAAGCATATTTGGCATTTAATCCTATTTTCATGAGATAACATCTTCCTCTATATTTAATATTATTTATAATATTTTTCATTTATAGATTAACCTGAGCTTTATTAACTTAAATTTTATCTAATATTTGTTGGATTTGCCTACTTGCTCGTTTTAAAGAATAGTACTTTTTAAATATTTTTTTTGCATTTCCCCTTTTGGATAAAATATTGTTTTCTTTTAAATACTTTTTTATATATTTAACATAATCATCTGGAGATTGTGCTAAATTTATAATTTCCCGATTTAAATCATCATTTAAGGATTCTTCATATCCAATCAAAGACTCCTTAGAAGCAATAATTGGTAGCCCCAAAGACAAAGCATCTGCCACTTTAACTTTCATGCCAGCCCCAGTTTGAATAGGAGATATAAATAAAGAATTTTCTGGAATTATATCTTCTTTACTTTTAAAATTAGGATGAACCTCAACATTTCTAAATTGTTCTAAATAATTCAAAAAATTATTTGAAGGATCACTCCCCCCTATAATAAAATTAATATCACTATTTATATTTAATATTTTTTGCCAAACATTATTCAAAAACCATTTAATTCCATTTACATTACTACCATACCAAAGAGAACCTAAAAATATTAAATTCAATTTATAATCATTCTTGTTTTTTAATTCAACATCAGAATTTTCAATACATATTGGTAATATATTATACATTATATCATTAGTATATATTTTTCTAACACGCTTAACATCACGATTAGTAAGAAATATACCTGAATCCATATAATTAATCATATCTTCTTCATCTTTTTTAACAACAAATTTTTCTATGTAGCTAAAAGCATTTCGAATTAAAGCTGAATCATATTTTAATGAATAAGAGTCTACATAATCAAATTCAATATTTCCAAAAAAACATAAAACATAAATATCCTTGTTAATTTTTTTAATTTTCTTAGCCATTGCTCCTAATCTAGAACTAGAAAATACAACTATATCTGGATTGTATTGAATAATTTTCTCTTTAATTTTAAACCAGTCGATATACAAATAATTACTATGTAATAAACATCTCGAAAATATATCCTTGAAAACACTTTTGTTTAAATCTATTTCAAGTTTATTCTTCAAATTATCATCTAAAGAAATCACCTGTAAATTGTAATCCTTATTATTCGAAGTATTCCTTAATCCCTTAAATATTTGTTTTGCTCCAATACCTCCACCAGACATTTCATTTATTTTATTTGGAACAATATAAAGTATTTTTTTAATATAACTCACTTCCCTTCTTACTTAACATTATGACAAAGGACCATTCTTCTCTCTTATAAAATCAAATAAACCCTTTAACATATATTTTATTTTTTCAAATTGTCCGGTAAATAACCATTGACCTGTTCTAATCATTCTTGTCATGGAAAAAAAACCTAAAAATATAATATATAATAATTTATTCGGATGATTTTTTTTCATAAATAATAGTCTATTTCTCGTATAATAATAATTTAAAATAGGACTTTTTTCTCCTATGCTACCTGACACTTTATGATAAACAACTGATGTAGGACAAAATAAAAGTTCCATTCCTGCATTTTTCATCTTTACCGAAAAATCATTATCTTCAAAATATAGGAAATATTCTTCACTTAACAAGTCAAGATTGTTTTTTTCTATTAAATTAAGATCAATTAAAAAACAACACCCTGAAATAAAATTAGTTTTTTTACATTGATTATTATTATTATTTAAAACCGTATAATCAATATTATACCCCATTCCTCTAACCCAATTTATTTTACCTTTATAATACCAAATATTGTCCGTTTGAGGGTATTTTTTAATTTGGGGAGCAACTGCTACAACTTTGCTGAACTCTTCGATTTTATCATATAATATAGTTAAAAAATCAGTTTCTACAATCACATCATTATTTATTATTAAGACAAAATTAGCTCCTTTATCTTTAGCATATATTATTCCTCGATTATTTCCACCTGCATAACCGAAATTATTACTTAATTCCAAATAATCAATATCTTCATGCTTGGCTTTAATTTTATCCAAACTATCATCTGTTGAATTATTGTCCACTACAAGTATATTATAATTTGAATATGTGATATTTTTCAAACTATCAATACAATCAATTGTGTCTGTAGCATTATTATAATTTAATACAACTATATATACATTATCTTTTTTATTTTTCAAAATACTTAACTTCCTTTTTTTTATTATTAGTTTCTAAATTCCAAAATTTATCATCAGTATAAAATTCTAAACTGTAATCTCTAGTAATATTCTTAAGCAAATCAACTTCTGATTGGATAAGTTTGTTTTTCCATTTAAAAACAAGCTTTTCAGAGTTCCTCTTTTCTAATTTCCCAACATCATTTGTCTTCATTTCGATATTATTTCCTGAAGTAATTTCAATAATTTTTTGTTTGATATTATCTCTAAAATCTAAATCTATAAAATCATAAGCTTTTTTGAAATATTTAATAGGTTCTAAACTTAAGTCTTCATGACGTATGATTAATATATCATTTGGATATTCATTTTTCAGTTCAATTATATAGCTATAAAATAATAACCAATGAAAGCCAGATTCGGTAACAATATTTTTATCAAAATTATTTAAATTTTTCTCATAACGCTTGAAATAATCTTTATAAAAATCATTTTGACAAGTTAACCATTCATAATTCATTCTCCATCCTAATTTTTTTCTAGAATTTGCAATTGCAGCAGGATGTCTCATGGTAACAATTATTTTAAAATCGAATTTATTAATTAATACTTCTGAAAGAAAAATCCCAGCAGGTTCTTTAAGTAATATCTTTTTTTTAGTTGAAAAAATATTTTTCAACTGAGTATATCTCCATCTAAAAAATGTCCTGTTAATCCCTATTCCTTTTAAAAAATCTGCTATTAATGATTGATCTTTCCTTGCACTCGTCTTTACAGTTTTTAGATTTCTAAAATTTATTGTATCATTTACATTTAGGACATTTGTCCGGTCCTATTCTTCCTGATTCTTAGTATTTCAAATTGATCTATTATTTATCGTTATCAGAATCAAAATATTCAGGATGATATTTTTCTATCAGCTTCCTGTATTGTTTGATAACAGAAGCTCCTCGGCCTGTCATATGTTTGATCTGGGTTGTGCTCATACCGCGTCTGATAAGGAATTTAACGCGTTCATAGTCCTTGATATATCTATCTACAGCATTTAATGAATGATCTGTTTTTCTGGCTATATCAGGTGGCTGCACCTTTTGCTCATAGAGTTCTATTATTGCTTTTTTATGAGTAGTTCCACGACCCATATCCAGTATATAACCTTTAAGAGGTAACACATCATCATGAGTTTCATGATATTCACCAACACGCTTTGAAATAGTTGCTGCAGAACGGTTCATTATTGCTGCCAGTTCTTCAACAGTTAGCATAGCACCCTGCTTTTTAGCAGCTTTAGTCAGTCTGGCAATACGGATCATATCATGTTCTGTTTTGGATACATTCTGCCTTTTTAATTCTATATCTTCCTCTATAACATAGGGAAGTTCAATAACTTCCTGCTTATATTCTTCACGTTTTTGACCCAGTTTTGGCTTTTTATTCTGGTCGGAAGTAGCAACCCAGCTTAAACTACCAAACTGATTGGTCTTTTTGCGAGGATGATATTTATACTCTAATTCAACTATATCGTCAGCTATTAGCTCCAATATTTTATGGCTGCCAAGTAGTTTATATTCACTCTCTAAAAGCTCGATAATAGCCTGTCTGAAGGTCTTTTTATCCAGATTAGCAAAAGGGTCCTGTCTCATTTTATGACCCCCTTTTTTGCCTCAGTTTTTACTGAAGCTTTTTCTTCGGCTATGTTAACTATATCAGCAATACGCTCTTTATACTCAGAGCTGTTATATTTAAAATACAGTTCGGTATATTCTTTAACCAGTCTTTCTGAGATACCGACTATATGGGCTGTTTCTTTAATTGAAAGCTTATTTTTTAGTGCCAGTAGCACACGTCCAAAATCGTTGATATATCGCTTAATGGCTCCAGGGGAATGCCTTGTTTTTCGCTGTATTTCAGAGTAGGTGTTATATTCCAGATACAGTTCAATTATCTTTGTTTTATGGGATACTCCAGGTCCAATATCCTGATATGTACCTCTGGTAGGGACAGAAAAGCCCTTATCTTTAAGCTTTTTTATATCACGTCTGATGGTTCTGGGGGATACCTCCAGTATATCAGCCAGATCCTCCTGGGTTAGAAGACCACCCTGTTCCAGTGATTCTTCTGCCATTCTTAGAATTTTAACACTTCTGAGAGTAGATTTGTTCTCAATTCTAAAGAGTTTTTTATCCTCTTTAGTTATTGATTCAGTTAGTGTTACCTGAACCTTTGGCAGGTCCTCTAAAACAGGACCATGACTGGCTTTCTTAGAGATTACTGTCCTAACTATTTTGTCCTCACTAACGTGATATGATGGATCATAATGGTTAAGCTGGTAGACCTCATTGGCTGCTTCTACAATTGCCTGTGCTTCACGTGGTGAATATTCAAAGCGTTCTCTTAGAATATATTCATATTGACTATCAAGAGTTTTAATAGTTACACGATCAAGTTCAGTTTTAGGCATTGATTGTCCCCCCTTAACTATATATTACATCAATCTCTTTTATTAGTCGAACTTGATTAGGGGCGGACAAATGTCCTTATTTATAATATTACAATATTTTTCGATTTTTTTAGGAGAACTACTTTCACCTATATAAGGATATTTATAATCTGATTGCTGCCTCACAGCCCCATTAAATGGTTCCCACAAATAAAGAATATCTTTGGAAAATCTATACTTCTACCTAAAAAAGTTGTCCCACTTCTAGGAGCCCCTGTAACCATAATATTTTGTCTCTGCACATTGACCTCTCCCTCTAAAAATAAAATTTAATTTATAAATATAAAAGCTTATTAAATTCAAATTGCAAAATTTAATTAAACTAAAAAATCATTGGATAATATTATCATTTGTTTTGGGTGGCAACTTGCATTTGGCTTTAATCAACTTAATATTAATACCTACAATTATTCCAAAAATTATGTTCCAAATTACATTAACCATTTGCGGAGCAGTATTAAGACTAACAAACAAATTTACATATGTACTCATAAAAGCTATAATTAAAATTTTATCTTGTTTTTCAATATTAAATCTTAACACTTTAAAATTTATATAAAGCAATTCTACCCAAAATAACAAATATAAAATTAAACCTAGAAAACCTGTAGAATAAAACATATAACCAAAGTAATTATGCGAATAATCAGTCATTACCCACCCTATTTTATCTCTTGAAAATGGGCTGGGAGAATAAAATTTAAATTTTGTGCCAAGTCCATGACCTAAGATAGTATAAATAGGATTTTTTAGTGAACTATTAATAATACCTTTTAATTCATATGCTCTATCTAAAAAAGAAATATCGGTATAAAATTTACTTATACTTAACATTCTTTCAGTGGTATAATTCAAAATTTGAGGAAAAAACAACATTGATATTATTAAAAACAACCCCAAAAAAACTATATATTTTAAAACTAATTCTTTTTTTAGAAGTTGATTATAAATCAAAATAATTGTTGAAAATATCAAGGAAAAAAAAGTGGAAATCCAAAATGTTCTAGTAAATGAAATGATTAAACTCAAACACATAAATAGAAAAGATGTCTTTAAATAAATTGGGTTTTTTTTAAAAGAAGATATTATATAAACAAAGACAAAAGACACAAAAATAGCACTATAATAATGACCGCCAAAACGCCTCATTTTTTGCATGCCTAAATTACTAAAAGCGATATTTTGAATCCATAAATTTATCATATTATTTATTGCAAATAACAATAAAAACCCAAATAAAATTTTAATTATTAAATTTAATTTATTTTCATCTGAATAATAGTAAGTAGATAATATACTAATCAAAAAAATAAAATATGGAATAAATTTTCTACCCCAATAAATCAAATGGATCCCATTAAAAAATGACCAAAAAACGCTAAAAAAAGCTATAATTAAGAAAAATAATAATGGTAAAATTATCTTAGGGATTCTTTTTTTTGTTATTATTTTTTTAAAAATTGAAAAAATAATAATACAATAAATAATTAAAATAAACCCCTCAATTAAACTGATGCCAGAAGAAGATGGTGCAAAAAATAATAACACTATAGAAAATAACATTAATAAAATAACAAACATAAACCAGTCTCCCTTTTAATTAAAATCAATAAGAATAAAATAAAGAACTCAATTTTTTAGTCTTTTGGCTAATATATTTGATTTCATTTTTTGTTAGAATATTTTTATAATATTTAACCAATTCTTTACTATTTCTATTAAAATCATGCGCCTTATTATTTTCTGCCTTGACATCATTTTCTTCAGAAGTTAACTCATTAATTTTTTCTTTATTTTTTTTAGTGAAATTTATATTTAATTTATTATAAAGATTAGTAAATGTTTCAATTGGTTTTAAAGATAAATCTTCATGTTTAACAACAATCATTTTAGGATTATTTTTTATATAGTCAAATAATACAGAATAAATACAGTTCCATAATAAAGTCCCAATTTCAACAATTTCATCCCTAGAATTACTAAAGTTTATCATTTCATCTTTATACATGTATAAATAATCTTGCATTAATATAGGTTGATTTAAAAAATTATTAAAATCAAAACCCCAGTTTAATCTTTTTATACTTCCTACAAAACTTAATGGGTGTCTTATTAAAATAACAACTTCAAAACCATATTTTCTGTGCAAAAATTGACTAGAAAGACATGCAATAGGATCTTTTACTAGAACTCTATTTATAAACGGATGTAATCTATAATAATTATATTCTAACTGTGGTTTAGTTGGAATAATTTTTCTGAATATATATTTTATCTTCTCTTTGAGAATATTGTCACTATTAATATTAGGTAACTCATAGTTGACTTTATTTAAATTTATTATTTTATTTATAATATTATCAATTTTGCCATCAATATTTTCTTCAGTTAAGTATTTAAAATAAAGATCAAATTCTTTTAACCCATATTCTGGATTAAAAGGTTCATGAACATATGCGATATTTTTATTCATTGATAACATTCTACCAGTAAAAGTAGTCCCTGATCTATGAATCCCTGTAATTAATATAGGCTTTTTCAATATTTTTACCCCATCCCATATAATTAATGATATTAAAAATAGATTTGATTCCTTCTATATAATTAATAGGTCTTTTTATAATATCTAAACTCTGAAGTAAGATGCCTTATGAAATTAAATTTTAGTAACTCCATTAAAATAAAATACATCAAAAAAGAAAAATTGTAATCAGATTCGCCATTAAATTAGAGATGGATAATTTAGATAATTTTCTCTCGTTTTCGTAGTTCTCTAGATCTTTTATAATCTAATTTAGAAAATAATCTAATTCTGTTGTAATAAAAAGCTATATATTCAAAAACTTCTTGTTCTGCCTGTTTTCTTGTTTGTTATCTTTTTGATATATTAATTCTGTTTTTATGGTAGGAAAGAAACTTTCTGCTACTGCATTATCAAGCAGTCTTCTTTTCGGCTCATCGAAGATCTTATTCCATTTTTCCATATTTCTTTCTGAAAATCATGACTTACATAATGGCTTTTTCTATCAGAATAAAAGATCAAATCTTTAAATTTCTATTAAGATTTTATTTTATCGGTAAGTTGTGATTTAAATCGATTGTTTTTTGAATTTTTTTCTAAATTGCCTTAAGCCTCATTACACTCTTTAATCTAACAACTCTTTTTATATTACGTTTGAGGTTCCCCCATTAAATTAGACACATAGTATAGATAGTTTTCTCTCGTTTTCGTAGTCTTCTGGACTTTTATAATTTAATGTTGAATGCATTCTGACTCTGTTGTAATAAACAGCTATATATTCGAAAACATCCTGCCTTGCTTGTTTTCTTGTTTTGTAATCTTTTTGATAAATTAATTCTGTTTTTATTGTGGAGAAGAAACTTTCTGCTACTGCATTATCCCAGCAGTCTCCCTTGCGGCTCATTGAAGATCTTATACCATTTTTCCATAGTTCTTTCTGAAAATCATGACTTGCATACTGGCTGCCTCTATCAGAATGAAAAATCAAACCTTTTTCAGGATTTCTATTTTTAATTCCCATGTTAAGAGCATCTATGACAAGCTGCCTGGTCATTCTTTTATTAATCGACCAGCCAATCACTTTTCGTGAATAAAGATCTATTACTACAGCCAGGTAAAGCCAGCCTTCAGCTGTGGGTATATATGTAATATCTGAAACCCAAACTTTATTAGGCTTAGATACATCAAAATTTCTATTAAGCAAATTATCCTTTAACGGTAGGTTATGATTTGAGTCAATTGTCTTTTTGAATTTCTTTTTCTGTATTGCTCTAAGGCCCATTACTTTCATCAGTCTCACAACTCTTTTTATATTACAGTTATGGCCTTCTTTTACCAGTTGACGATGTATTCTTGGACTTCCATAGCGGCCGCTATGCTCCCAGTATATTTTAGCTATTTCTAGTTTCAGTTTCTTATTTTCAATTTCTCTTTGACTGGGTTCTCTATCTAGCCAATCATAGAAACCTGACCGGGAAACTGCTAATACCTGGCACATTTTCGTCATAAGAAATTGTTCTCTATGATCCCGTATAAAACCATAGATTATTTCTGTTTTTTCGAAAAGATACCATCACTTTTTTAATATATCACGTTCTAATTTAGTTTTTCTAAGTTGATCTTCAAGTTCATTTATTTTTTGTTGTTTAGATATTAATTTTTACTTTCCATTACCAGGAAATGCACAGTTCCCTTATTTTTTATATTCTCTACGTCAGCGAATTCGATTACCATAATTAATATCTAGATTTTCAGTAATTTCTTTAACAGATTTATCAGAGTTGAGACTAAGTTCAATAACATCTCTTTTGAATTTTTCAGTGTAAGTTCTTCTTTCTCCTATTTAGTCATCTCCTGAGTTTATTATATATCTTAACTCAGTGTTCTACAAATTGAAGAAGAATCATATCTTTTTTTTATTGAGCAAATATAAATTTATCATCATGAAAATTAATAACTTGACAGACATAAAGTCCTATTAATAATATAACAATTCTTATTCAAATAATTTATATTGGTTTATATTTTCTCCTTGAAATTTTGCCGTATTACTTAAAAAAAGAATAAATAAAATTTCTAATAGCATATTTATAATTTCTCATTAAATCAAAGTTATTACCAACCAACGTTTGTTTAGATAATTTTGAATTTTTTGGTCTCCTAGCCTTAGTTTCAAATTCATCACTATTAACAGGTTTAACCTTAATATTAATATCAACAGCTTCAAATATTTCTTTTGCAACCTCATACCAACTACAAAATCCTTCATTGGTTGCATGATAAACACCATATTTACCAGTTTTAATCATTTGAAAAATAAGTTCTGCTAAATCTCCTGTATATGTTGGGGAACCATATTGATCAGCAACTACTGATATTTCATCTCTTTCTTTACCTAGTTTAAGCATAGTCTTAACAAAATTATTTCCATGTTCTCCAAAAACCCAAGAAGTTCTAACAATATAATATTTATCTACTAACTTCTGAACTTGTTTTTCTCCCTGATATTTAGTCTCGCCATAATAATTAATTGGATTAGGTTGATCAGTTACTTCAAAAGGTTCTTCCCCCTGACCATCAAATACATAGTCAGTACTTATATAAAGCATTTTTGCATTTAATTCTTTAGCTGCTTCTGCAACATATCTAGTCCCTTCTACATTTACTTGATAACATCTCTCTTTATCTACTTCAGCTTGATCAACATCAGTATAAGCAGCACAGTGAACAATTACATCAGGTTCATAATCTAATATAAATTCTTTAGTTTCTTTTTCATTAGTTAAATCAAAGTCTTTTTTATCCACACCAATATGCTCTATATTTATTTTTTTTAATTTTTTAACTACATCATAACCAAGCTGTCCATCAGCACCAGTAACTAAAACTTTCATTAATTATTCACCTGCTTATCTTTATACATTCTTTCGTAGTAATTTTTATAATCACCACTAATAATGTTCTCCCACCATGCTTTATTATCAAGATACCACTTAATTGTTTTTTTGATACCCTCATCAAATAAAATAGTAGGTTCCCATCCAAGTTCATTACTTATTTTAGTAGGATCAATAGCATATCTTAAATCATGTCCAGCTCTATCTTCAACAAAAGTAATTAAAGATTCAGATTTATCAAGCTCATTTAAAATAGTTTTTACTACTTCTAAATTACTTCTTTCATTATGACCACCTATATTATAAACTTCACCGTCTTTACCTTTATGTAAAATTAAATCAATAGCTCTACAGTGATCTTCAACATATAACCAATCTCTAACGTTTTCTCCTTTTCCATAAACAGGTAATTCTTCTTCTGCTAATGCTTTAGAAATCATTAAAGGAATTAACTTCTCAGGAAACTGATAGGGTCCATAATTATTAGAACATCTTGAAATAGTTACTGGAAGTCCAAATGTTCTATGATAGGCTTCTACTAACAAATCAGCTGAAGCTTTAGAAGCTGAATATGGTGAAGATGTTGTTATTGAGGTTTCTTCTGTAAACATTAATTCTGGTTTATCTAATGGGAGATCACCATATACTTCATCTGTTGATACCTGATGAAATCTTTTAATTCCATATTCTCTGCAGGCATCCATTAAAATCTGAGTGCCCATAATATTGGTTTCTAAAAAGACTCCTGGATCTTCAATTGAGCGATCAACATGAGATTCCGCAGCAAAGTTAACTACCATATCAAAATCTTCTTCTGCAAAAAGATTAAAAATTAAATCTCTATCTCTAATATCACCTTTAACAAATCTAAAGTTGTCATTATTCATTACTGGTTCTAAAGTCTTTAAATTACCAGCATAAGTTAAAGCGTCAAGACAGACAATTCTGTAATCAGGATATTTGTCTAACATATAAAATATAAAGTTGCTGCCTATAAAACCAGCTCCACCAGTTACTAAAATATTCATCTATTTAAACCCCACTTAATTTAATATTTAAAGTTACAATCACTATTCTCTAATAAAGGTGCTTTTTTATCCTTTTCTGATAAGATAGGATTATCTATCCCCCAATCAACATTTATTTCAGGATCATCAAATCTTATACTTCTGTCATATTCAGGAGCATAATATTCATCAACTTTATACTGCACTTCAGAATTATCACTTAAAGTTAAAAAACCATGAGCAAAACCTTTTGGTATTAAGAACTGTTTTTTGGTTTCAGAATTTAATTCTACTCCAAACCATTCTTTATATGTAGGGGAATCTTCTCTTAAGTCAACTGCTACATCATAAATGCTTCCGCTAGTACATCTGACAAGTTTAGTTTGTGCTTTTGGTTCAAGCTGAAAATGAAGTCCTCTTAATACTCCTTTTCCTTTTGATAGAGAATGGTTATCCTGAATAAATTCTATATCAAAACCATTATCTTTAAATTTCTTAGCTGAATAACTTTCTGTAAACCAGCCTCGATTATCTTCAAAAACTTTAGTCTTTATTATGTATAAATCTTTAATATCTGTTTTTATTAATTCCATACTACACCTCTAATCAATATCTTATTTTATCTTCAGCTACTTTTTTAAGAAACTGTCCATACGGAGAATTACCATACTTCTCAGCTGATTCTAATAAAGTCTCCTTATCAATCCAATTGTTTCTATAGGCTATTTCTTCTAAAGCAGAAATTTTTATCCCCTGACGATGTTCTATTGTCCTTACAAATTCTGCTGCTTCTAAGAGAGTATCCATTTTGCCAGTATCCAACCAGGCAAAACCTCTACCTAATAGTTGAACATCAAGATCCCCTTCTTCTAAATATTTCCTATTCAGATCAGTTATTTCAAGTTCTCCCCGATCACTTGGTTCTAAATTTTTGGCATATTCAATTACTCTATTATCATAAAAGTATAATCCAGTAACTGCATAATTTGATTTAGGTTTATCAGGTTTTTCTTCTATAGAAGTAACCTGACCCTCTTCATCAAAATCAACTATTCCAAAGCGTTCTGGATCATCTACATAATATCCAAAAACTGTGGCTCTATCTTTATTATTAACAGCTTCTTTTAGTAGAGAAGTCAAATGATTACCATAAAAGATATTATCTCCTAAAATCATAGCAACATTATCATCGCCTATAAAATCTTCTCCAATAATAAAAGCTTGAGCAAGTCCATCTGGGGAAGGTTGCACTTCATAACTTAGCTCTATTCCAAACTGACTCCCATTTCCTAATAAGTCTTCATAACGTGATAAATCTTCTGAAGTAGAAATAATTAATATTTCCTGAATTCCAGCTAACATCAAAATTGATAATGGATAATAGATCATTGGCTTATCATAGACCGGTAATAGTTGTTTGCTAGTTACTAAAGTTAAGGGATACAATCTTGTTCCTGATCCACCTGCAAGTATTATTCCTTTTGTTTTTTTAGACATTTAAATAATCCTCCTATAATTTAATTATAAATCCCCTTTGTTTTTAAATTCATTTATTAAACCCATGAATTCTGATTTATAAAAACCAAATATTAAAATAAATAATCCAACACTAAAAAATATTGTTCCAGCTAAAAGACTAATAAAATTGCTAGAATATATAAATAAAACAACAAAAATAACTAAATATAAAACTTCCTTTAAGCTAACAAATAATGTCTCAAAGTGTCTAGAAGAAAAATAAAACCAGATATAAAAAGAAATAGTTGTTGCTATAGCAATTGCAATATTATTACCAAATACTGTGAGAGCAATAAAATTTAAAATAACAGATATTAAAAGCATAGAAAAAACTGTTTTTACATATAATTTATCACTTTTTCTCACTTTATAAAGATTAACATATAGTGCTTTAATAGTAATCAGAGCTGGAAAACCTGCAAATATTATAGATATAATATTTAAAGCAGGAATATGTTTAGAAATAAGATTTTGAACTATAAAAGCAAAAACAAAGTATAATCCACTAGAAAAAGAAGCAATAATAATAAAATAGCTTTTCAGTTCCTGCAAAAGAAACTCATTATTATTTCTAGATAAATATGGATAGAAAACTGTAGTTACTGAGTTAATAAAAATATTTATCATTCCCATCATAGAAATTGCAAATGAATAAAAAGCAAAATCTGAAGAAGTGAAAGAAAACTTAACAAACCATCTATCTATAGAATAGAACAAATTTAGTGATAAATTACCTAATAAAATAAAAAAACCAATATTAAAAATAGACCTAATCTCTTTAAAATCTATTTTTGCTTTAACTAACTTTGTAAATTTTAAAAATTTATATTCTAAAATTAAAAAGATGAAAAAGTAAGAAAGTAACCTTACAAGAATAAATAACCAATAATTTTCAATTTTAAAAATATAAATGATTGCCAAATTAGCAATTAACATTATTATAGGAGGAAAAATTAATATTTTAGAATATATGCCAAAATTCCCAATTGATTGATAAAAAAACTTATAAAATGTAAGTAAATTAAAAGGAATAATAGATAATGAAAAAGCTAATAATGTATTGTCTTTTAAAAATAAAGAAATAATAATAAATAAAATTGTTAATATTAGTTGAAATACCAAAAAAAAGTGATGTTCCCCTTTGAGTAATGATTTATCTACTTCATCCTCATAAAAACCACCATATTTAATAAACAGACCATCAGCAAATCCAAAATGAAAAATCCCAACATAACTTAAATATAAAGTAAAAGTTTTAAAATAAGCATACTGATCTAAAGATAAAAATGATGGAATAACTAAACCTGAAACAATTCCAGCAGCTAAAGTTATTATATTAGAACCAAAAACTTTAAATAAATCTTTTTTTAAATCCAATTATGTATCCTCCAAATTCCATTCTGTATCCATAAAAAATAGTTTTTCATATATAAACTCAATCCCTTAAGTTCATATACAAAAAACTCTTATATTCTATATCTATATTTTCATTTTCTCTTAACCTATTCAACACTATGTCCACTTTGTTGAGATCAAAGTGTATTGCTAAAAAAATAACCTAATCCTTGAAATTATATCATAGTTTTTTAAACCTCTAACTCAGTTCATCTTCCCATATGAAAACCCCGGTTCCAAAAATTTTCATACATATTCAATTGTCAACGTACCTGAGCTAAGATTCTATTTGTGACATCGGCTGTCATTTTTCTTCCCGAATTTTCTCTACATACTCATTTACATCTTCTTCAGAATTTAAATATTGTTTTTCAGCTTCATCTTTCATATTTTCCTGAATTTCTTTTAAGGCAACTAATGAAGCATTTAGCACAAAAATATTTCCATTCTCCTCCGCAAATAAAACTTTATCTCCTTCTTTTAACTTTAACTTTTTCCTTATTTCTATTGGAATAGTAATCTGACCTTTAGATGAAACTCTTGCAAGTTCCATTTGTTAACCCCCTTTGACTTTACATTCTTTGTTTTCCTTACATATATTATATCAAAAAAAGAATAATATGTATACTAAATATTAATGAAGTATAGGGGCTAAAGATCTAAAAATCAATTAAAAGTATATATCAAGAAATTAAAATAACCATAATATTGAAGATAGCGCTTTTATCTCTCACAATCTTTATTTTATAACATTATTTAAGATACATCAAATAATTAGAGTATCTAATTTTGTCGAATGATAAAACAAAACTTTTCAGTTAACAGCTTTTGTGACATCGGATATCATTTTTGCGCTTTTTCTTTATTGATTTCAATTAATATATAGATTTAATGCTGCAGAAACTATTTTTAATCTTTTCTAACATGTTCAATTTCTTAACAACTTTTATTATAATACACTCTTACCTTAAAATCAATTAATATTTCTCTGTTTTTTTGTCGAATTAGCTTAAATTTAATTGAACACAAGTTCGTTTTGTGATATAATATACTTAAAGATTAGTTTTCAGGCCTTATCTTTTTAAAGATAAAATTCTAAGAGAAAGAGGTTAGAAAAATGCAAACTCCTCACGACAGGTTTTTTCAAGAAATGTTTGAAAAAAAGGTGGTTGCAGAAGATTTTCTTAAAAACTACTTATCACAGGAATTGTTGGATTTAATTAATCTCGATAAGTTACAAATTTCCAAGAAATCATTTGTTAATAAACGCCTAAAAAAATATTTTTCTGATGTTGTTTATCGAGTTGAATTAAATAATCAAAATGCCTATATCTACTGCCTTTTTGAACACAAAAGTTATCCCGATAAAGATG
>Ga0208818_10009_pt1 | contig 50372 bp, 39 predicted proteins | sample Shrwel1BS1Day122_FD_187540 | JGI IMG/M metagenome (GOLD analysis project Ga0208818, IMG submission 187540) | Subsurface microbial communities from deep shales in Ohio, USA - Utica-3 well 1 S-1-Day122 (SPAdes) (version 2) ...
CAGTACCAGAAAACTTAGTAGAAAATCTGCCGATATCTGCCTAAAACAGTAAAATGATATTACTTTAATTCTGCTAAATATTGAAATTTCAAGGTGCAAAAGGGTTATTTATGTGCGAAGTTTGAGTTATATATTAAAATAATTTTTCTGATGCTTCTTTTTTAATCAAATCATAGGCCTGTTGTAGACTTATATTTTTTTCTTTTGCTATTTTACTGCATTCTTCATATTCTGGCGAATACTTAATTAATTCATCATTATAATAAGCAGCCTTAATAGTCACTCTACCAACTGAAGAATCTAAATCAAAATATTTTCGCTGCAGACAGCTACGCTTAACCTCACGTGACCGAATGCCTAGGGTAGAAGTTTCTCTAAAAATAATCTCTTCTATTTCACTTTGCTTTTCTGCAGCTATTAGTACTGATAGCTTTTGAGCCGGACGATTTTTCTTCATCATAATATTTGTCAAATAAACATCCCTGGCACCTACTTTGAGCAGTTTCGGGAAAAGATATGAATAAATTTCTCCACTCATATCATCAATATTTGTTTCTAAAATTAATAACTTTTCTTTATTTTTTTTTTAGCTTGATAAACCCGCAGCAGATTTGTAATTTCAAAATCTTTTTTGCCGGCACCATAGGCGATTTTTGATATTTTAAGTTCGGGCATCTTTATAAATTCTTCTGCCAGAGTTTTTATAATAGCAGCTCCTGTTGGTGTTACCAGTTCCCCGCTAACTCCTGTAGAATAAACTGGCACATCTTTCAAAATTTCAATTGTAGCGGGTGCAGGAACCGGAATTCTGCCATGAGCAGCATCCACAAAACCTGTTCCTAAGGAAACTGAAGAAGCATAAATATGATCTGGGTTAAGCAGATCGATTAAAATAGCAGTCCCCACAATATCGACTATAGAATCAACTGCCCCAACTTCGTGAAAATGAACCTCATCAATATCTTTATTATGCACCTTTGCTTCCGCATTTGCTACTTTAGCAAAAATATCAATACTTAACTCTTTTACTTTTTGATTTAAATCACTCTGATTTATTAAGGTTTTTATATCATTAAAGTTGCGGTGATGATCATGAGTTTCACCACTGTGGCTGTGACCTTTGTGACTGTGATCATGTTCATGATGAGAGTGACTATGATCAGCATCACTGTGATCGTGTTTGCCACAGCCATTACAGCCACCTTCATGATGGTGCTCATGAGACTCTGCAGAATGATTATGGTCATGATGATGCTCAGCTTCTACATTATCTGGATGTGTTTCATTTTCTAAAATCACTTTAAAATCAGTTGCTGTAATTCCATTTTTTTGTACAGTTGAAATCTCAATTTCATAACCGGCAAGATTTAACTTTTTTAACTCTTTTAAAAACTTATCCTGGTCCACTCCCAGATCCAGTAAAGATGCAATTGTCATATCTCCACTAATACCTGAATTTATATCAAAATATAATATTTCTTCCATCTTATCCTTCCTTCCTGGCTTTTTCTATCTGTAAGATAATTGTACTGGCTAAGTAAGCTGCTCCAAAACCATTATCAATATTTACTACCCCAATACCGCTGGCACAACTGTTGAGCATTGTTAAAAGTGCTGAAACTCCGCCAAAATTGGCACCATAACCAACACTGGTAGGAACAGCGATCACTGGTTTATCAACCAAACCTCCAACCACACTGGCCAGAGCACCTTCCATTCCTGCTACAGTAATTATAATATCAGCCTCATTTAATTTATTTAAGTTACCAAGCAGCCTGTGAATTCCAGCTACCCCAACATCATAAAGACGTTCAACTGAATTTCCTAAAGCTTCAGCAGTAACTACAGCTTCCTCAGCTACAGGAATATCTGATGTTCCACCACTGACAACTAAAATTTTACTCTTGGTTTTTTCAAGCTTTTGCTTTTCTATGAAGATCATTTTAGGTCGTTCGTGATAAACCGCCTCAGGTGCAAATTCTTTAATCATTTGATAAACTTCTTTTTCAGCCCGACTTGCTAATATATTATTTTTATGTTTTAACATTTCTTTAACTATACCTTCAATTTCATCTAAAGACTTCCCCTCACAGTAAATAACCTCAGGAAAACCATTGCGCAGACTACGGTGGTTATCTACTTTAGCAAAACCCAAATCCTTAAACGGAAGGTCTTTTAGCGATGACGCTGCAGCTTCTACCTCGATTTCACCACTTTTTACTTTTTCTAAAATTGATGTAATATCTTCTTTATTCATCTTTAGCCTCCAGAATTTCCTTATTCATACTCCCACTTTTATAAGCTGTTAAGTCTAAGGTAACATACTGAAATCCTAATTTCTGTAATTTATCAGACAATTTATCCATCAAATTTAAATCTAAAATTTTCTCTCGATCAGTTTCAGATAATTCTATGCGAGCCAAATTATTATGATCTCTTACTCTAAACTGGTGAAATCCATTTAAATGAAGTAACTCTTCGGCTAATTCTATTTTTTCTAACCTCTCAGCTGTAATCTGATTATCATAGGAAACCCGGGTAGCCAGACAGGAAAGACTTGGTTTATCCCAGGTGCTTAAGCCCATTTTTTTTGAAAGCATTCTAATTTCTTTTTTAGTCAGTTGAGCTTGAAGCAGCGGACTTTCAACTCCCAGCTCTTTTAATGCCTTACGCCCCGGCCTGTAATCTCCAGTATCATCAAGATTAGAACCCTCAACCACTGTTCTGCCATCAGCATAATCTAAAATTTGATCAAAAATTACTTTTTTACAGTAATAACAACGCTCAGCATTATTTTCTACGGCTTTTCCCAAATTATCCAACTTAATTTTAAGCTGATGATGCTGAAATTTTAATTTTTGCACCAGTCCTTCAACTTCTTTGATTTCTCTATCCGGCACAAAGGGAGTATTAACTGTCACAGCCTCAAATTCAACTCCAGCTTCTTTGGCAGCAGCAGTCAAAAATGTGCTGTCCACACCACCTGAAAAAGCGATTACAAATGGTTGTATATTTTTCAAATTATCTATTAGTAAGTTGTATTTATCGTCTGTGCTTACTTTTGACATTAAAAACCCTCCTTCTTAATGGGTAGGCTGTACAAGTGATTTTTTGTCATAACCAATTAAATCTTTGCGTCCAGCCATTTTCAAGGCTTTTCTAACTATCTGCTGGTTTTCCTTTTTATGATACTGCAGCAGTGCTCTCTGCATTTTTTTCGCTTCAGCAGATTTAGCCACATAGACCTCTTCCATACTTCGTGGATCATAACCACTATAATACATTGCAGTAGCCATTGTACCAGGGGTTGGATAAAAATCCTGAACCTGGTCGGGATGATGGTTGATATCCCTTAAATATTCTGCTAGTTCAACCGCATCTTCCAGGCGGCTACCAGGATGGCTCGAAATAAAGTAAGGAATTAAATACTGTTCCAGCCCAATTTCTTCATTAACTTGATAAAAAGCCCTTCTAAATTTATCAAAAACCTCTATCCCTGGCTTGCCCATATAACTTAAAACATTATCTGAAACATGTTCTGGAGCGACTTTAAGCTGACCACTAACATGATTTGCAGCTAATTCTTTTAAATATTTACGACTTTCTTGATCTTCTAGTAGGTAATCAAAGCGAATACCCGAACGGATAAATACTTTTTTAACACCAGGCAATTTTCTTAACTCCCTTAGAATCTCAAAATATTCCTCGTGATCAACTTCTAATTTGCTACAAGGGGAAGGAAACATACATTCTTTACCCTTACACATTCCGCGCGAAAGCTGATCAGTGCATGATGGCTTACGGAAATTAGCTGTCGGACCACCTACATCATGGATATAACCTTTAAAATCATCCATCGAGATTATTTTCTCAGCCTCTTTAATTAATGACTCTTTGCTGCGGGATGTCATCATTTTTCCTTGATGAAAAGATATTGCACAAAAGGAACAGGCACCAAAACAACCGCGTGAACTAACCAGACTGAATTTAACCTCTTTGATTGCCGGCACTCCACCAGCTCTTTCATACATCGGATGATAGTTTCTCTGATATGGCAGGGAATAGACATGGTCCAGTTCTTCTTGATTTAACGGTTCTACTGGTGGATTCTGAACTAAATAGCGATTTCCATGTTTTTGCACCAGCTGCTGTCCTCGAATCGGATCCTGTTCTAAATATTCTATTTTATAAGCATATGCATACTGCTTTTTGTTATTTTTAACTTCTTCATAGGAAGGTAGTAATTCATAGTCATAGAGCGATTCTAATTCGTCTGCAATAAAAGCTGTTCCGGGCAAATAATTAATATATTTTATATCTAGACCAGCTTCCAAATTTTCTGCAATTTTTAAAATTTGCTTCTCGCCCATTCCATAAACTAAAAGATCAGCTCTACTATCAAAAAGTAGAGAGCGCCGCACACTATCATCCCAGTAATCATAATAGGCAAAGCGTCTCAAACTGGCTTCAATACCACCAATAATTATTGGAATATCTCCATAAGCCTCCCGCAGTCGGTTGCTGTAAACTATAGTTGCTCGATCAGGTCGATGACCGCTTTCTCCTCCCGGAGAATAGTTATCGTATTTACGTCTATTTTTAGACACTGAATAATGATTGACCATCGAATCCATATTACCTGAACTAACTAAAAATCCATATTTAGGTTCTCCCAACCTTTTAAAGTCAGCTGTAGATCTCCAATCTGGCTGAGCAATAATCCCAACTTTAAAACCAGCATCTTCTAATACCCGAGCAATTATTGCAGTTCCAAATGATGGATGATCAATATAAGCGTCCCCACTTATAATAATAAAATCGAGCTTTTCCCAGCCTCTTTTACGCATATCATCTTTTGAGATTACCATAAACTGATCTCTTGGATTTTCTAATTTTTCACCATGGTTTTCTGTACTTAAGTTTTTCTTTTCATTTTCCATTTAAATTATCAATAACTCCTTTATTATTCCAGTTTATCTAAATTATCTTTTATTAATAACAGCTATTTTTATTAGCTTAAATTATTTTTAATTAACAAAAATTAAATATGAGCAATCTACTCATTATTATAGCAGAAAAAGTCCTTTAAATCGAATCTCAGACAAAATAATTATATTATGATTTTAGTCATTTCAAATAAAAGCCTCTGCTGCTTCATCTGAAGATACAGATACTGAAGCTAGCAGAGGACTAATTGAATTCTTTATTTATCTTATTTAACTCTACTTAAGTGATTTAAGAAGCCAAATTAGCAAATAGAAAGATACTAATCATATAGATTAGATAAAAGCTAACTGCAGCTACAGCAATTTTATTAAATAATTTTATCTTACTGTTAGAAGTACTTCCTGCTCTAATTTCATCTGCTGTCGGCATTATTTCCGGTAACTTCTTTCTTTTTGCATCCAATTTATTCAAAATAACTATCGAGGCAACTGTTAGTGCAAACGCAATAGTTAAAAGAATTACTACAGAATCGATTCCCAAAGCATATAAAACTAAAGTGAAAATTGTTACTCCAGCCGTTGTCAGAGCATAAGGAATCTGTGAAGTTACATGGTCTATATGATCAGACCCTGCAAAAATTGATGACATTACCGTAGTATCAGAAATTGGTGAAACATGATCACCAAAAATAGCACCACCAAATAAAATCCCCATTAATACAGGTACGATACTAAAACCTACTAATTCATAGCCTGTTGAAACAGCAATTGGTGTTAAAATTGCCATCGTACCCCAGGAAGTTCCGGTAGTAAATGAAATAAACATTGCTGCTAAAAAAATGATTATTGGTAAAGCTCTCCCCGGAAGACCAATATTCATTAAAATACTAACAACATATTCTGCTGTACCGACCTGATCTGTTGCATGACCAATTGTCCAGGCTAAAATAATAATTGCTGCTGCAATAATCATAGTTTTAAAACCATCAATTATGGCATCACTGGCTTCACTTAAAGACATAGTCTTATATGCTAAGGCACCAACTAAGGCAAAAAATACAAAGGCAAAAGAACCATAAAGTAAAGCTAAAGCAATATCCGTTTCCTGAAAAGCCTGAGCAATACTTACCCCAGTCTGGTAACCTTCCCCAAGCCACCACATGGAAAATACACTAACAAATAACAAAGAGAAAATGGGTAAAAAGAAATTAATAAGTTTTGGATTCAAACTACTCTGTTCTCCTACATCAGTACTGATATCTGATAAGGCCTCTGCTCCATCCTTCATTAACTTACCATCTTTACGTGAGCGCCATTCTGCATCCAGCATTGGTCCATAATATCTTTGAGTAATGGCAACAAAACCAACCGTAAAAAAAGCTAAAAGACAATAAAAATTCCAAGGTATTGATTTTAAAAACACTGCATAAGGAGTCATCCCAATCTGCTCTGCAGTGATTCCGGCCGCGGTAAAACCAACAGCAATCATAGATACCTGATAACCTATCCAATTAGAAACTGGGCCAAAGGTTGTCACAGGTGCTGTTGTAGAATCCAAAATATAAGAATGGGCTTCTCTAGATGTATTATTTTTCATGCTCACATCTCGAGTTGCATTACCAGTTACAATTGTACTGGTATAAGAATCAATAAATATAAACATCCCGATCATCCAGGTTAAAATTTGCGAATCTCTTGATGTCTTAACTGTATTTCCCATCCAATTTTCCAAAGCTAAAACACTACCAGACTTATAAATCAAAGCAGCTCCTGCTCCCATAAGCATTATTAAAATTAAAAACTTAGCATTCCAGGGATTATTAACTGTATTTACAATCCAGCGTAGAGATAATGAAGTTGCAGAAATCGGATTCCAGCTGCTGATAATCAGAGCTGCAGACCAAACTCCAGCAAATAAAGAAATAAGTACTTCCCTCGTATACATAGCAAGTATAATCGCTAAAATAGGTGGGATAATTGATAAAAATCCAACTGTTTCTCCACTAATAATAAAAACCTCCTTTTTTATTAAATTTAACTCTTTAAATAATTAAATTATAGCTTAATTTTATCGAATCTAGCAACTCTTGTAAAGGATAATCTTTATTCTCAGTAAATTGAATAGAACGAAAATAATTTTTTCTCTAAAAAAACTCTCAGCCAGTAAATTGACTGAGAGTAATAATCAAAAGTATAAATGATCTTTTTAGTCATTTAAATCAAATTTTTTGACTAGTTGATTTAAATTAGATGACATTCCTGCAAGAGAATCAGCTAGAGATGTTATTTCTTCTATTGAAGCATTTTGTTCCTCGCTGGCTGCTGCTACTTCCTCAGTATTAGCAGATGTCTCTTCTGAAATACTGGCAATTTCACCAACTTCAGAAACAATTTCTTCACTATAATGATCAACTTCTTCTACTATTTCTATAGAAGAAGAAATCCCCACTGCAGCATTCTTGATTTTTGTTTCTATATCTTTAAATGAGCTTTCTGCACTAGAAACAACTTTTTCACCATTTTGAATTTCATTGATTCCCTCATCCATTCTTTCGCTAGCAGTATTAGTTTCTGCTTTTACTTCTTCAACTAATTTTCTAATCTCACCAGCCGAGTTAACTGATTCTTCCGCCAGCTCTCTTATCTCATCCGCAACAACCGAAAATCCTCTGCCAGCCTCTCCAGCTCTAGCTGCTTCTATAGCTGCATTTAAAGCAAGTAAATTTGTCTGCTCAGCAATATTATTGATTATATTTAATATCTCATCAATTTCATTCGAGATAGATTCTAAATTTGAAATTCCATCTGCAACTTCCTGAATAGAACTTCTAATTTTAACCATCTGTCTGCTGACTCTATCCATCTCTTTTTTTCCACCACCAGCAGCATTTTCCATTTCTTCAGCAAGCCTTTCAACCTCTTGATTCGATCCCTTTAATTTTTCTATATCTTCTGCTAAAATGTTAATTTGCTGGTTAATATTATCGACACTTGAAGCTTGATTATCTGCACCAGAAGCTACTTCATGAATTGATTCTGCTACTTGAGTAGATACATTACCAACCTCTTCTGATACTTCTTTTAAATATGAAGACGATTCTTCCACCTTATCCGAAGAATTATTGATATTTAAAATTACATTCTTGAATTCTCTAACCATATTGTTAAAAGCCTTACTTAATTCTCCAATCTCATCATTTTTAGAAGCTGTTTCTTTCAACATGATTTTTTCACTTAAATTACCATCTGCTAGTTTATTGAAAGACTCAATCAGATAATTGAGTGGTTTAAGCTGCCAATTTAACAATAAATAGCTTGCTATAAATAAAATTATTATCCCGATCACCGAAATCATCAAAATAATATTTCTAATATTTTTCACAGGGCCGTGAATAACCTCTAAAGGTACATCAATTGCCATATAAATTCCATATTGATCACTTATTTGATCAAAATACTGATTTCTATTATTAGCAACTCTTAGAACTGATTTTTTTTGATTATTTATTTGATCCATAAACCACTGATCATTGATTTGTTCCCCCATAAGTGATTTATCAATATTACTTAATATATACCCCTCTGAATTAAGCAAATTAAAAGCGGAAACATTTTCTAAAGAATCTAAGGTATCACTATAAAAAACATCTAAATTTGTGGCCATTACATAATAACCGATAATTTCCTCGGTATCTCCTGTTTCTTTTGTGATTTCAGTCTGAAATAAAACATAAGAATTACCATCTATCATATGTATTTCATCACTAGAAACATTTTTATACTGTTCTTCCGGAAGATATTTTCCCGCATAACTATAAATGTTTTTTTCATCTTCAATCCGTGAGTCAGTTAAAATCATCCCATTTTTGGTAGTGATGTATGCAAATTCTGCTGAATCAAACATTCTATTATTCTCTCTTAACAGTGCTGCTTTATTGAAAAAAGTATTCATCCATCCTCCGGAAGCCAAATCTATTATTTCTCCATCGTCAACATAATAATTGCTCATATTTACTAAATTATAAACATCTTCGAAAGATGCAAAATATTCTATTCGTTCTTGAAGACGATTGATTTCACCTAAAATTTCTTCTCTCTGATTTTGTCTTATTAAAGCAATTCTTTCTTCAATCTGATTGGCCATAATATTTTGAGTATAATTATAAGTAAAAAATGAAACAGCAGCCATAACTGAAATCACAATAATTGTCAAAATGATACTTATTTTCCACTTAAGATTCATATTTTTAAACACTGACAACATCCCCTATATATGATATTAGTCCCTTTTATTATAACTAAAACTTTAAATGACAGGGCTCTCAACTTGAAATTTAGCCTTCAAAACCTTTGATATTCCAAGTAAGAATAAACAACCTGCCATTATTAAGTACTACATAGTTAGTACTTTCAACTACTCTCAGAAAAATCTAGAAAAACTTCTCTAATTATAAATTAGTTTAAATTTTCGACAGCTGCTCTCTCGATCGATAGACCTGCTTTATATCTCTGCATGAATTTTTCAAATCCTTTGACATCAGCTGGATCAGGTTCTATTACTTTTTCATTCTGATCAGCAAAGATATTCTGATTGAGGTATTTTTCTAAAGTTTGCCCTTCTTTTTTATTCAGGTGGTAGGATGCCAACAAAGCAATTCCCCAGGCTCCACCCTCACCTGCAGTCTCCATTACAGATACCGGTGCATCAACAGCTGCTGACATAAATTTCTGAGCCACTCCTTCGGTTTTAAATAATCCTCCATGTCCTAGCATTTTATCAAGTTTAACATTTTCTTCCTTTATTAATATATCCATTCCTAGTTTCATGGCACCCAGAGCACTCTGTAAATTAACCCGCATAAAATTAGCAAGGTTAAAATTGCTGTCAGACTCCATTGTAAATAAAGGTCTACCTTCTTCAAAACCAGTTATATGTTCTCCAGATAAATAGCCATAAGCTAAAAGACCACCACAGTCCTTATCTCCTTCCAGTCCTTTATTATAAAGAGTTTCATAGAGAGTATTCTTATCAACCTTAAAACCTAAAGACTCAACTGCTTCTTGAAAAATATTGATCCATTTATCCAGATTGGATGAGCAGTTGTTGGAATGAGCCATTGCTACTAGTTTACCAGTTGGAGTCATTACTAAATCAAGTTCTGGATGAGGTTTAGATAGTTCATCTTCTAAAACAACCATCGCAAAAACTGAAGTCCCAGCAGATACATTACCTGTTCTTTCAGCAATACTATTTGTAGCCACCATTCCTGTCCCTGCATCTCCTTCTGGTGGACACATCAAGCTCCCAGCTTCTAAAATTCCAGAGGGATCTAATAATTTGGCACCTGTTTCTGTTAATCTTCCTGCTTCTTCTCCAGCCACTAATGGCTCTGGCAATATTTTTTCTATCTTCCAGGGCAGATTATAATCTGCAACAAGCTCAGTAAATTTCTCCATCATTTCTTTATTAAAATCCTTTGTTTTTAAATCGACGGGAAACATACCAGATGCTTCTCCGATTCCAATTACTTTTTCTCCTGATAATTTCCAATGAATAAACCCTTCTAAAGTTGTCATAAAATCAATATCTGAAACATGTTCTTCTTCATTAGTTACAGCATGATATAGATGAGCAACACTCCAGCGCTGAGGAATAGGATGAGCAAAAGTTTCAGTTAATTTCTTGCTGGCATCTTCAGTGAAGTTATTACGCCAGGTTCTAAATGGAACTAAAAGTTCTCCTTCTTTATTGAAAGGAAGATAGCCATGCATCATTGCACTAAAACCAATTACTCCAATTTTCTTTAATTCAAGCCCATATTCTTTTTTTATATTTTGAACAAGATTCTTATAACTAGACTGAAGTCCATTCCAAATTGCATCTAAACTATAAGTCCAAACTCCATCAACATAATCATTTTCCCAACTATGGCTGCCGGAAGCAATTATTTCGTTATTATCTCCATTAAGTAAAACTGATTTAATTCTAGTTGAGCCAAATTCAATTCCTAAAACAGTGCTACCTAATTCAATAGCTGTTTTATTTTTAGTCATAAGAAAACCTCCATCTATATTTTCATTATTCCTGACCGTAATAAGCCTCATCACCGTGCTTTCTTAAAAAATGTTTGTCAAGTAAAACTTGATCAATCTGTTGAAGTGCAGAATTTAAATTAATAGCTCGATAGGCCATCTTTGCAACCTCTTCCATTACAACCGTATTATGCACAGCATTAGCTGCATCTGTTCCCCAGCTAAAGGGCGCATGATTGTTGACTAAAACTCCAGGTCTCTGAGTGGGATTAATTTCTTTAAATCTCTCAACAATAACTTTACCAGTATTTTTCTCATATTCTTCTTCAATTTCTGCTGCTTTCATTTTTCTGGTACAGGGAATTTCCCCATAAAAATAGTCAGCATGAGTTGTACCAAAAGCAGGAATTCCTTTACCTGCCTGGGCCCAGCTTGTAGCCCAGCTTGAATGAGTGTGTGCAATTCCACCAATTTCTTTAAAGTGATTATATAAATAAAGATGAGTTGCAGTATCTGAAGATGGGTTTAAATCACCTTCTACCTTATTTCCATCAAGATCGACAACAACCATATCACTTGTTTTCATCTTGTCATATTCTACTCCACTTGGCTTGATTACAAAAAGACCCTTTTCTCTATCTATACCACTGACATTACCCCAGGTGTAAGTTACTAAACCTCTTTTAGGAAGTTCCAAATTAGATGCTAAAACTTCTTCTTTAAGTTTTTCTAACATTTTTCTCCCTCCAAAATCTTACAAAATCCATAATACTATACATAATAATTCTTAATCCGACTATATAAAAAACTTTTGCCAGCTTAAATTGGGAGTTTTGTTTTACTGTCAAAAAGCATTTAGATAAATATATTTATTAATGAGAAATTTATTTTAATTTGTAATAAACATCATTCCACTTAAGTTCTTTTTTAAATTCATTTACTTTAGTATTAGCATTAATTGTTAGCAGCTCAATATCTGCTATTTCAGCGAAATCTCTTAAATGCTCAGTGGTTACTGCCTTTGAAAATCCTGTATGGTGAGCTCCACCTGCATAAATCCAGGACTCAACTGCTTCTCTAAGCGATGGTTCTGGCTTCCAGAAAACTCTGGCCACCGGTAATTTAGGCATTTCATGTTCTGGAGCTTCTACCTCAATCTCATTAACAATCATTCTAAATCGATTACCCATATCGGTAATTGTAGCATTAACTGCAGGTCCAGAAGCTACATCAAATACTAATCTTGCTGGAGCTTCTCTATCTCCAATTCCCAGTGAATGAATTTCTAGATTAGCTTTACCATCAGCAATACTTTCACAAATTTCAAGCATATGTGCTCCCAAAACTTTGGTGTCTTTTGGATCAAAGTGATAAGTGTAAAACTCCATGAAAGAAGTTCCACCTTCTAAGCCATAACCCATTACTTTCATTGCTCTAACTAAAGCTGCTGTCTTCCAGTCACCTTCACCACCAAAACCATATCCTTCTCCCATCAGCCTCTGCACAGCAAGGCCAGGAAGCTGTTTCATACCATGTAAATCTTCAAAATTAGTGGTAAAACCTTTAAAATTACCATCTTCTAAAAATTTACGCATACCAATTTCAATTTTAGCTGATTCTTCAAGAGATTCTTTTGCTTCGCCTTCCAGCAGACCCTTTTGAATATTGTATTCCTGTTTATAAACTTCAATTAACTCAGTAATCTCTGACTGATCAACATCATTAATATATTCTACCAAGTCACCAATTCCATGATAATGAACTTCATAACCAAACTTCATCTGTGCTTCAACTTTGTCACCCTCAGTCACTGCAACATTTCGCATATTATCACCAAAGCGTACAAATTTTGCTCCCTGCGCATCAGCCCAGGCTGCTACAGCTCTGATCCAAACACCAATTCGCCGCTGAACTTCTTCATCCTGCCAGTGTCCGGCTATAACTTTTCGATTTTTATCCATTCTACTGACCATAAATCCATATTCACGACCACCATGTGCAGCCTGGTTGGTATTCATAAAGTTCATATCTATCTCATTCCAGGGAATATCTCGATTAAACTGTGTGTGTAAATGTAGTAACGGTTTCTGCATTGCTTTCAAACCGGCAATCCACATTTTAGCAGGCGAAAATGTATGCATCCAGGTAATAATTCCTATACAATTATCGTCATTATTAGCTTCAAGTACAACTTTTCTAATTTCTTCTGCAGTTGTAACAACATTTTTAAATCTTATTTCAACTGGAATCTTTTTAGCTGCTGAAAGACCCTCTGCAATCTTTTTACTGTTTTCTTCTACTTCTTTTAATACTTCGTCACCATATAAATGTTGACTTCCAGTAACAAACCATAATTCCTGTCCTTTAAATATGTTTTTCATCTTTTTCCCCCTCGTTAATTTATGCATTCTATTTTTAAGTAAAGTAAATATCTGTAGTTAAAATAAATTTCAAAAAAATTAAAAAATATGTATTATTTTTGATCTAAAATAGTTTGTTATTCTAAAATTAAATTTTAAAAAGTGAAGGGAGAAGCAGTTACTTCTCCCCACTATATGTTTTTAACTATTCACCGTAATAAAATTCAACATTTTCTTCAGTTACTAGATTAACACCTGTATCTACATAATCTGGTAAAGGATTGATTCCAGCATCTTCCCAATCTCCATCTTCAATTGGAGTTAAGAGTCCTTCCTTTAAATTGAATAAGAACATTTGACCCCAATATCCCATATTCCAGGTTCCCTGGGCAAGTGTTGCATCAATAACTCCAGCTTTTACAAAATCTAGAGTTCCTTTGTCAACATCAAAACTAACTATATTAATGTCACCAACCATACCTGCTTCTCTAACTGCTGTTGCAGCACCAACACCGGTTGATGCTTCAGTAGTAAATACACCAACTAGATTTGGGTTTGCCTGTAGCATTGACCCCATTGCTCTAGCTGAAGCAGCCTGATCTGATTGCCCATCCTGAACAGAAACAACTTCCATATTTGGGTAGTCATTAGCTATAGTATCTTGAAAGCCCTGTGCTCTTTCTTCATGATTTAACTGACCAGGTATTGTAATTAAACCAAGATTTCCTTCCTCATTATTAATTTCAGCTAAATGGTTTGCTGCTTTCACACCTGCTTCATAGTTTGAGGTAGCCAGAAAAGAATAACGATTAGAATCAGGAGAGTCTGCATCAAAAGTTACAACTGGAATGCCTGCTTCCATAGCTCTATTAATTGGACCTACAAGAGCATCTGGATTAATAGCAGTTAATAAAATACCTGCAGGATTTTGAGAAATAACCTGTTCTAACACTGTAACCTGCTGGTTAATGTCATAATCATTGGCTCCAGTATAACGAGTTGATACACCTAGATTTGCTGCGGCATCTTCCATACCTCTGTAAGCTGGTTTCCAGTACTCAATACCAGAAACAAAAGTAACCATTACATATTCGTCTTCTACACTACCAGTAAGTGGAGAATCATCTTGAGCTGCTGCCATACCAACAAAACCTAGAGTTATTGCCATTACTAACATTAAAACTAATAATTTTTTCAAATTTAACCCCTCCATATAATTATTTTTTATTTATAATGTGTTGCCACATTTAAATACTTCAATTATTTTTTGCCGTGAACTTTCATGTCAACTATCACAGCAGTTAATAATACTAAACCAACAACCATTTGCTGCCAGTAAACTGAGACTCCAAGTAAAACTAAAGCGTTATTTACAAGCCCAACTAAAATGATCCCTAAGAAAGCTCCAAATATTGTTCCTTCTCCTCCACTAAGACTTGCACCACCGATTACTGCACCAGCAATTGCTCTTAACTCAGCGCCTACACCAGCTGTTGGTGTAGCAACTCCAAATCTTGCAAGAGTTAAGACTCCTGCCAATCCAGCAAGTGAAGAACAAAGTATGTAAACCATTATTTTTATTTTATTAACATTGATCCCCGAAAATTCTGCCGCCTCTTCGTTAGAACCTATATAATATATTTTTCGGAAAGTTTTTGAATTTCTCATTAAAAAATCCATAATAATAACTAATAATATTAATATCAATCCAGGATTAGGTATTCCAAAAGTTTTGCCTCCACCTAACCAATCAAAAGAAGCAGATATACTTCCAATACTAACTGGAGAACCTTTAGTTAAGATATAAGAAACACCACGAGCTATTGACATCATACTTAAAGTAGTAATAAATGGACTCAATTCTATTTTTGTTATAAGTTGAGATATTCCAAAACCAACTGTCATAGAAACTGCCATAGCAATTAAAACAGAAAGCCAGATATTGACTCCAAAAGTCACAGCAAGCATACCAGCTAAAACATTAGAAAAGGCCATTACAGAACCAATAGATAAGTCAATTCCACCAACTACAAGTACAAGAGTCATACCTACAGCCATAATTCCATCCATAGAAAGTCCAATTAAAGTTGTATTAATATTATATTGAGTTAAAAATCCAGGTGTGAAAATAGCCAGTACTGCTGCAAAGGCAAATATTATAAGTGCAAGTGAAGCTTCTCGCAGTCCTGCTAATTTTTTTATTAAACTTTTTTCTTGTGCATTTTCCATTTCTGTTTTCCCTCCAAAATATTAATTTTCAAAATCATTTTTTCTGCCTGAAGCATACATCATTATTTCTTCTTCAGTTGCTGAATCAGCATCAAGCTCACCAACTAATTCACCCTCATGCATAACAAGAATTCTATCACTTAATCCCAGAATTTCTGGTAATTCTGAAGAAATAAACATTACCCCATGTCCACTATTAGAAAGTTTTCTTAATGCAGTGTGAATTTCAAATTTAGCACCTACATCAATTCCTCTAGTTGGCTCATCAAGAATCAAAACTCTGGGGTCAACTGCCAACCATTTAGCTAGCAAAACTTTTTGCTGATTACCTCCACTTAGACTTCTAACAGGTTGGTCTAAACTGGCATATTTAGTATTCATTATTTCTATGTATTTTTCACTTAACGCCTTAACTTTTTTCTTGCTTATTAGTTGACCATTTGATATGTGTTCTAAATCAGCGGCAACAGTATTGTCATTTAAATCCATATCTAAAAATAATCCCTGTTCTTTACGATCTTCAGTAATATAGATTAGGCCCTGATCAATATTTTCACGTGTATTATTAGAAGTTACATCCTGATTAAATAATTTTATTTTACCGCTATCTGGTTCATTAATCCCAAAAATAGTTCTTGCCACTTCTGTTCTTCCAGCACCAATAAGACCAAAAACACCAACTATTTCTTCTTTATTAATTTCAAAACTAATATTTTGATATTCATCATTTCTACTCAAATTTTCAACAGAAAGAACTTTTTCTCCAACTGTATTACTTTTATCCGGATATGCCTGATTAAGTTCTCGCCCAACCATCATTCTGACAATATCATCTGGATCAACTTCTCCAACTTTTCCACCACCAACATGAATACCATCTCTTAAAACAGTGAAAGTGTCACAAATTTCAAAAATTTCTTTTAATCGATGACTTATAAAAAATATAGCTATACCCTGTTTTTTGAGTTTTAATAAATTTTCAAATAAAATTTGTGATTCAGTTTCAGTTAGAGATGATGTAGGCTCATCTAAAATTAATAATTTTGTATTTATCGAAAGCGCTTTAGCAATTTCAACCATCTGCTGTTCTGAAATACTAAATTTACCTACTGCTTTACTTACATCAATCTTTAAATTTAACTGGTCCAATATTTTTTTAGCTTCCTGCTTCATTTGTTTGAAATTAACCATACCTCGTTTTTTTTCCGGAACTCTTCCCATAAAGATATTCTCTGCAACACTGATTTCAGGACATAGACTTAACTCCTGATGAACAATACTGATTCCCATTTCTTGAGCTTTTCTGGGGTTTAAATTTTTAATTTTCTGACCTTCAAAAACTATTTCCCCTTCATTAGGCTCCAAAATACCTGTCATGATATTCATTAAAGTAGATTTTCCAGCACCATTTTCTCCACAAACTGCCTGGATTTCGCCAGGATTAATTTTAATATCTACATCTTTTAAAGCCTGGGTCCCATAAAATGATTTACTAATTCCCTTCATTTCTAAAAGTTTGCTCATTTAATTTTAACTACCTCCTTCTTAATTCTTTACAAGAATCTCTAACTACTAATTCTGGGTTATATAAAAACCGGGGCTTATTAACCCCAATTTCTATCATATTAAATAATAGTCTTGCAGCATGTCTACCTAACTCATCTTTGGGATGTCTAATTGAAGTTAATTTAATATTTGTAGCTGTTGCCAAAACAGAATCATCAAAAGAAACAACAGAAACATCATCAGGTACTTTTAAACCATTATCCAAAATTGATTTTACAACATCTACTGCAATTTCATCATTATAACAGACTACAGCTGTCGGATGGTCTTTATGAGAAAGCATTTTATCCATACAGTGGTAAGGATAGGACTTAATCTGACTTGTAATATAGGTACCAATATCTGCTTTTTCTGAATCTATACCATAATCATTGAGAGCCTTTTTAAACCCTTTAAGTCTAAAAACTCCCTGTAAATCATCCTTTTTAAAAATCCCGGCAATATTTTTATGACCGAGCTGCAATAAATACTGGGTAGCTTTATAGCCTCCCTGATAATCATTAACAATTGCATAAGAGGGATCGAGTTCTCGATAGTAAGCATTTAGCATAACAAATGGAATGTTTTTTTCTTTCAGTTCACGATATAAGTCCATATTTGGAGAATTCAAGGCACTTTTAGTTGGCTCAATAATTAAACCATCAATTCCATTATCAATAACTTTTCGTAAATGTTTTCTTTCTTTGTCTGGATCATTATCAGTATTTGCTAAATTTAATGTGTAATGTTTTGAACTAACAACTTCCTCAATTCCTGAAATAATATTCGGAAAAATATAATTTGAAAGGTAGGTAGTTATTACGGCAATCCTCTTCTCCTGAACCGATTTTTTAGGATCTCTAAAAAAAGTACCTTTACCCCTTTCTCGAGAGACAAGTTTATTTTTTTCAAGCTCTTCTAAGGCCCGACGCACTGTATCCCTGCTAAAATCAAATTCTTTTGCTACATCTGATTCTGAAGGCAATAAATCACCATCATTCAATTCGTGATGCTCAATATAATTTTTATAATAATCTATAATTTGTTGATATTTTGCTTTTTTCATACAACAACCATTACCACCTTTCATCAAGTTGTATGTTAACTTGTTGGTTATATTGTACACTAACTTTTCTAAAATTTCAAGGCTTTTTTTAATAATTTATTATTTTCTGAAATTTATCATAAAAAACTGTGTGTCCTCCATTGTAACTTAGGTATACTCTATCAGACATTTTTTAATCAATTTTATACTTTAATTGATCTTAAAATAGTCTTAACTGTCTCAAATACCACAAAATACGAAATACCTACATTTTGCATACAATCTCTTTTCAAACTTTTCTAAGAGTTTCTTGAACAATATAATGTTCTCTTCTGACTGATTTTAAAAACCATCCAGTTGATATGAACCATTATATAGAAAGATTAAATAATACAAAACGGCTAAATCTCTCAGAAATCAGAGACTTAGCCGTTCAGATAATTTTATGCTATTTTGCTGCCTACTTGACAAAAGATAAATGCATGTTTAGTTTAAATTTACTCAGCTACTATTCTACCTTCAACTTCTGGAGCTACAGGAGCATTTGCTTCAATGTATTCCATTAATACTTCTTCCAGACCTCCAGCTTCACTAACTATTGGAGCATCTGCAAACATGGAATATCCATCTCCACCTGCCTTCATAAAATCATTTGTAGCTACAGTATACATTTTATTTGGATCTAATTCTTCACCTGCAACCCAAACTTTTTGAACTCTATTACCTGCTTCAGCATCACCATCAAAGGTAAATTTAATTCCTGAAACCTGTGGGAATAAGCCCTCAGTAGCAGGATATTCAGAAATACCGTGTTCTAAAGCTGCTCTTAAATCAGCACCACTAAGCTCCATCAGCATTGCTGTATTTCCAAATGGTAAAACAGTAATTACTTCACCCTGAGTTATTTCACCTTGATTAATAGAGGCTCTAATTCCACCACCATTGGTAATAGCTGCATCAGCATTGAACTTAGCTTTCATAGCATCAGTGATTAAGTTACCAAGATTAGTTTCACCTGTTCTGACATGTTCTCTTGCGCCATTTAATTCAACAGTGGTTCTACCTACTACCTGTGATGTAATAACCTCATTAGCTTTATTAACTCTATCTACAACTAATGAAATAATATAATCTTTTTCTACATTTGCAGTATCTTCCCTAGGAATCAAATTAGGAGTTATGGCTTCTACTTCACCATTTTCAACTGTCAAATCAACATAACCTAAGAACTTAGAATATTCACCAGCCATAACTATCATGGTATCATTAACCTTCATGCCTTCTTCTAAGACATTGTGGCTGTGACCATCAACAATCAAATCAATTCCGGCTACCTCTTCTGCTACCATTTTACTGGTATATTCACTACCTTCACTAATTCCCAGATGAGATAAAGCCACAATAACATCAACTTTATTTTCTAGTTCACTTACAACAGCTTCTGCAGTTGTAATAGGGTTTTCAAATACTAGACCTTCAACATTTTTAGGATGTGTTTTAAAAGTTGTTTCAGGGGTAGCTAAACCAAAAACACCTACCTTAACACCATCGTATTCTTTTATTATATAATCTTCAGTATAAGGAATTTCTTTTCCATCCTCTCTGCTCAAATTAGCAGCTAAGAACGGAAATCTACTCATTTCAGCCAACTCTTCCAATCTCTGCTGACCAAAGTTAAAATCATGGTTTCCTAAAGTTACAGCGTCAAGCTTCATTAAATCTAAAATATGACTAATAGATTCACCATCATTTATATTAGCAATAGTCTGACCATGAAAAGTATCACCAGCGTCTAAGAACATTACATTTTCTCGTTCTCTTCTGGCTTCCTTAATCAGTGTTGCCATCTTAGCATAACCCATGCTGCCAGCATAGTCATCTTCTTCTACTCTAGAATGAACATCATTTACATGGTAAATCCTTAAATTAACCTCTTCCGCTAGAATAGTAAAAGATAATGTCATAACTAAAATTAAAGTTAATAAAGTAATTGATAATTTTTTGAATTTCACAAATTCCACCTCCGAATTTTTTTGAAAATTGATTCTACTCTTATAATATATTATTAGCGATAAGCTCACAGTTTCCTGCTTAACAAAAGAAATATTTTCTTTAATTGATAAATAGTAGTTTAATAAAACTAAAGATTCCTTTATAATAGAGTATGAGGTGAAGCAAATGAACAATGATATAACAGCTGTTGAAGGAATTAAAGTTGGACATGCTGAAAACCAAGATACTGGAACAGGTTGTTCTGTAATTTTAGCTGAAGGGAATTTTACAATTGGAGCAGAAGTCCGCGGCGGAGCGCCTGGAAGCAGAGAAATAGCTCTTATAGACAGTAGAGCAGCTGTGGATCAGGCAAATGCCGTGTTTTTAAGTGGGGGTAGTGCCTATGGGTTAGATGCCGCTGGTGGAGTCATGAAGTATTTAAAAGAAAAAAATATCGGTTTTGAAACAGGTGGTGGAGTTGTGCCGATAGTTCCTGCCGCAGTTGTTTATGACCTGGAATATAAGACAAACCACTTTCCTGATCAAAAAATGGCATACCAGGCTTGTTTGCAGGCAAATAGTTCTAAGCAAAAAAATAAAAGTATTGGAGCCGCCACTGGAACAACTTGCGGAAAAATTAGTGGTATTAACTATGCAAGCAAAACTTTACTTGGACACGCTTCAATTAAAATTGGTAATCTTATTATAGGCGCGTTGGCTGTAGTTAATGCCTTTGGTGACATAAAAAATCCTGATAACGGTCAAATTATTGCTGGAGCTAAAAATAAAAATGGAGATTTTTTAAATACTGAAAAAGTTATTCTCGAAAAGCCAAAAATCAACCTAGGTTTTTTAAGACAAAATACAACTTTGATTGTAATTACAACAAATGCAATTTTAAATAAATCTGAAGCCAACAGAGTTTCAATGATGGCACACAGTGCTTTAAGTAGGACAATTTATCCAGTCCATACTCTTTTAGATGGAGATACCATATTTACACTTGCCTCTAATAAATTTAAAGCTGATACTAACCAGATAGGAATTGCTGCAGCTGAAGTCGTGAAAAGAGCAATAATTTCTACTGCAAAAATAAAATAAGCAATATCTGACTTGAAAAAACTACAGTAATTTAATATACTATAAAATGCGGCTTAAAATTTTATTGCTTTATTATCTTAAAGTATTAAAATAATTATATTATTAGAGGAGGATATTATGTTTGGTAAGAAAAAAGATTTAAGCTTAACAGATCGATTTTTAAATCGAATAGAAAGAACAGGAAACAAACTACCACATCCAGTTATTTTATTTTTCATATTATCTTTAGCTGTTTTAGTTTTATCATGGTTTGTCAGTTTATTTGAAGTTGCAGTAACGCATCCTGGTACTGGCGAAACTATTAGAGCAGTTAATTTGCTGTCTAAATCAGGTATTCGCAGGATATTTACTGAAGCAGTTGGAAACTTTACTGGCTTTGCTCCATTAGGTGTAGTTCTAGTTGCGATGCTTGGTGTTGGAATAGCTGAAAAATCTGGCTTGATTTCAGCAGCACTGAAAAAAACTGTCTTAAGTGCTCCAGATAAATATATTACTGCAGTTGTGATCTTTGCTGGTATTATGTCTAATATAGCTTCAGATGCGGGTTATGTTGTTTTAGTTCCTTTAGGAGCTGTTATTTTTGCAGCTAAAGGCAGGCACCCAATTGTTGGATTAGCAGCGGCATTTGCTGGTGTTTCAGGAGGTTATAGTGCAAACTTACTTGTTTCAACCCTTGACCCCCTTTTGGCTGGTCTTTCACAAGAGGCAGCACAGCTGCTGGATGCAGGATATACAATTCCCCCAACAGTTAATTATTACTTTATGGTTGCTTCAACTTTTATAGTAACTATTATAGGTACCTGGGTAACTGAAAAAATTATTGCTCCCCGTTTTGGCGAATATACCGGTGACCATGAAGAAAATTTAGACGAAATTAGTGCTGAAGAAAACGCCGGTTTGAAATCAGCAATAATTTGGCTTGGAATTACTTTAGCAGTTATTTTATTAATGACAGTACCCCAAAATGGTATTTTAAGAAGTGATGAAGGTAATTTAATTATGGGCTCTACTCCCTTTGTTGGAGGTATGGTACCTTTAATAGCAATTTTCTTTTTAATTCCTGGCCTTGCTTACGGAAAGAAAACTGGATCAATTAAAAATGGAGATGATGTTGCAAAGTTTTTAGACGAAACAATGGCTGGTATGGGTGGCTATATTACACTTGCTTTTGCAGCAGGACAGTTTGTTGCCTATTTTAACTGGTCAAAATTAGGAACAATTCTTGCAATAGGTGGTGCAGATTTTCTTCAGGCAATTAATTTTACCGGACTACCACTAATTATAGTCTTTATATTAGTAGCTGGTTTAATTAACTTATTTATTGGAAGTGCATCTGCTAAATGGGCTATTATGGCTCCAGTTTTTGTGCCAATGTTGATGCAGCTTGGGTATTCACCTGAATTCGCACAGATGGCTTATAGAATTGGTGACTCAACAACAAATATTATTTCACCATTAATGCCATATTTTGCAATTATCATAGCTTTTGCAAAAAAATATGATAATGATGTTGGGATTGGTACTCTTGTTTCAACAATGGTTCCTTACTCAATAGCCTTTATGGTTGGCTGGACAATTCTATTAATAATCTGGTTTATCTTTAATTTACCAATTGGACCAGGTGGAGTATTATTTTATTAATATAAAAAATATAGCTGATTAAAAAAAGGCCCTAAAAAGGGCCTTTTTTAATCAAAATTTATATTAATCTATTTAATACTTAACTCTTTTACCTGTAACAAAAAATATTGTTTCTTCACCAATATTAGTAGCATGATCTCCAACTCGCTCCAGAGATTTAGCTAAGTTAATATGTTGAACTATTTGTTTAATATCTTCTCGATTCTCTGTTTTACTAATCATTTTAATTGCTTTATGGTAAATATCTTCATAAAGATTATCTGCTTTTTCATCCATTCTGCAGGCAGCTTCTGCCAGATCAGCATTTCTTGTAGAAAATGCTTCTAAAACTACATCTAACATATCTCTAACTATATCTGCTAATTCTGGAATCATAACTAATGGTTTTAAAATGCCATCATGCTTTAATTGCAGCAAAATCTCTGCAATATTGGTTGCTTGATCTCCTATTCGTTCCAAATCATTTGCAATTTTAATCATTGCAATACTAAACCAGGTATCAGCTGCCAGCGGTTGATCCAGGGTCAACAAGCGCGAAACCTCTTCTTCAATAGTAATCAGATAATTATCTACAACATCATCTCTACTTATAATTTCATGAGCTGCATCAACATCTACATTTTCTAGTGCCTTCATTACATTCTGCAGCATTCCCTCTGCTACTTCACTCATGTCACTGAGATCACTAAGAAGCTGTTCACGCTTTTTTTCGTACACCTGTTCCATTGGACTCACTCTCCTCTTTTAAATTTAATAAAGTTAAGTTTTAATATTTAGTTCATATTAAAATATTCTTGACAGAAACCTAAAATCCTGCCTTTTTTGAAATTTAATTTAGGCAAAAATCTCTTTTGCTGTTTTTTCAATATGTTTTACTGCATACCGAATATCTTTTAAACTTAAGTCTAAATGAGTAACAGCTCTTAATTTACCATCTAATCTGCTTACTCGAATTCCTTTTTCTAAAAGTTTATCAGCAAATAAATCAGTCTTGTTCTCAGCTACTGAAAAAAGAACAATATTAGTATCCACTGTTTCAGGATCTATATTTAATCCCTTTTGATCAGCAATTGTTTCTGCTAACATTTTAGCATGTTTATGATCTTCTTTTAACCGCGAAACATTATGTTCTAAAGCAAAAATACCACCAGCTGCAATAATTCCAGCTTGTCTCATTGCTCCTCCTAATCTCTGTTTCCAAAATCTAGCCTGTTCAATAAATTCTGCTGACCCTGCCAGCACAGAACCGACTGGAGCTCCAAGACCTTTACTTAAATCGAGCCAAATTGAATCGAAATACTGTCCATATTCAGCTGGATTAACATCTGCTTCTACTGCTGCATTCAACATTCGTGCCCCGTCCATATGCATTTTTAAATTATTTTCTGTAGCTAACTCAGCTATTTCCTTGATTCTAGCTAGAGGCCAGATTCGTCCCCCACCTAAATTAGTAGTCTGCTCAATAGAAATCACCTTAGTTTGAGGACTGTGATAATCATTATCTCTAATCGCCTCTTCAACCTGTTGAGCAGTAAAAATACCACCTTCACCTTGTAAAGCATTAATTGAAACACCTGATATAACAGCAAGAGCAGCACTCTCATAATGTATCGGATGAGCTGTCTGATCCATAATTATTTCATCACCCTGATTGGTATGTACAGCAAAAGAGATTTGATTAGCCATTAAACCTGATGGTAAATAAATCGCTTCATCTTTACCGAGCATTTCTGAGGCCATGCGACAGAGACGATTTACACTTGGATCTTCACCTAATTGTTCATCTCCAACCTCAGCTTCTGCCATGAATCTTCTCATATCTTGAGAAGGTCTGGTACCTGTGTCACTAAATAAATCTACTTTAATTTCCATTTTAAAACCCCCACTTTTATTTTATTATGTTAAATAATATAGATCTAATAGCCTAAAACAATAGCGAAATCAATAAATAAAATAATAAACCTCCACTTACCGTATAAAAGATATTTTTGGTTTTATAAGCAACTAACAGTGTTGGAAAAAAAGCAACAAGAGATGTATTTGCCAAACTAAAATAAACACTTCCATTGCGAAGCAGTATCGAAGGTGCTAATAATGCTGAAAGAACAGCAGCAGGAATAAAACTCAACCAGAGAACAACTTTTTCCGGAAGTTCTTTATTTCCCAGTAAGAGCAGTGGTATGATTCTTGGAATAAATGTAACAACAAACATACCAATAATCATTAAAACAAATTTAATTATTTCCACTGATATACACCCCTAAAAAAGAAGCCAGAACAGTAGCTAATATAATATTCCAACTGCCGTTGATAGTTAAAGCAAAGAAAACTGACAGTAAAGCTGAAAAAGCTCCTACTATAATTTCACTTTTTGAATTAATCTGCATCACTAATAAAACAATAAACATCGCAGGCAAAACAAAATCCAAAGCTCCACTACTTCCAAAATTAATAAATCCAGTTAAAAAAGCTCCAATAGCAGAACTAGAAACCCAACCAAGATATGCAGTTAAACCAAGACCAAAGAAAAATCTATGCTTGTTTTGTTGATCACCTATTTTACTCATTCCAACGGCAAATGATTCGTCGGTAATTAAAAAGCCCAGAAAAGGATAATAATAAACTGGTAAATTTCTAAGATGCAGGCTTAATGACGCAGATAAAAGTAAGTGTCTTAAATTAACTAGAAAGGTCATGGCAACTATAGCCGCTACAGCGGCACCTGATGCTATCATTTCTATTGAAACAAGCTGAGCCGAACCGGCAAAAATAAAAATAGACATTAATGTTGCTTGAAGTGCAGATAAACCTTTACTAACAGCAAGCATACCAAAAGCCATACCAATCGGTAGATATCCCAAAACTATTGGAATTGCTGCTTTTACTCCATTTTTAAAATTTTGATCTTTTATCTTTTTACTTATTGTTTCTTTATTTACTCGCTTCTCAGTACTCTGTGACATAAATTAATTCTACTCCTTTCAAAACTAATCCAGTTGACGTGGATCTAAAGCATCTCTCAATGCATCCCCCAAAAGATTAAAGCTTAAAACAGTTATTATAATAGCCAGACCAGGGAAAATCGACATCCAGGGCGCCTGAATTAGATATTCCTGCCCACGATTCAACATAGTTCCCCAGGCAGCAGTTGGCGGTTGAATCCCTAAGCCCAAGAAACTAAGGCCAGCAACTACAAGAATAGAAATTCCTATTCTCAAAGTGGCAAGAACAATCAAAGACGAAATAGAATTTGGCAAAATGTGATGATATAAAATTCTAAAATCACTGGCACCTAAAGCTTTTGCTGCTGCTACATATTCTTTTTCTTTGATTTGCAAAACTATAGAACGAGTTAACCTGGAGAAATTAATTAAACCTGTAACTCCAACAGCAATTATAATATTAAAAACACCTTTTCCTAGAGCAGAAATGATAGCAAGTGCCAGTAAAATGAATGGAATAGAATTCCAAATTTCCACCAAACGCATGATAATCATATCAACCTTACCACCATAATAACCAGCCATCAGCCCTAAAGTGACTCCTAAACTGGCATTTACCAAAACTGCTGCAAAACCAACTCCCAAAGCTATTCTTGCTCCATAAAGAACTCGAGAAAACATATCCCTGCCAAAATCATCAGTTCCAAACCAGTGTTCTAAAGAAGGCGCTGAATATGTCATATTGCTGTAATCAATTTCAGTTGGCGAATGCGGTGCAATAAAAGGAGCCATAAAGGCTGCATAAAAAATTAAAGCAAGAATTAAAATAGCTATTTTACCACCATAACCTCTATTGAATTCTTTGAGCGTTTTGACATAAAGATCATTTTCTTTAAATTTAAGAAAGATACTAGTTTTAAATAGAAGCAGCAAAAGAGTAATTAAAATAATTACTGAAAATATCGTAGCCAATTTATATTCCCAACTACTCCAAATTTTGCCTTCTATCAACCAATTCTTATAATTTACATATATTTGAATCAATAATAGTATAAATAAAATAACTTTCTTTTTCAAATTTTAACACCCCAATTCTACTACTATTTGTAGCTAATACGTGGATTAATAAAAACATATATTATATCTACCAGAAGATTCACTACAACATAGAGCATTGATAAAATTAGAATTGAGCCAAAAACTAAGGGTTGGTCTCTAAATTCAACCGCTTTAACTGCAAGCCTTCCTACCCCAGGCCAGGCAAAAACTGACTCAATTAAAATAGCTCCCCCAAACATCATAGCTAATTGGTTTCCAATATTAGTGATAATTGGAATCAAAGCATTTCTAAAAGCATGTTTTAAAATAATTACCTTCTCAGCAACCCCTTTTGATCTTGCAGTTACTAAGTAATCTTCTTTCATAATATCAAGCATTGATGATCTAGTTAAACGGCTTGTGCTGGCAATCATAACCGTACTCAATGAAAAAGCTGGCAAAATTAAATGTTTCATACCATTTAAAGTCCATATCCTACCACCATATCCCGAAGAGGGAAATATTTGAAAGTATACTGAGAATAAATAAATAAAAATAATCCCTGTAAAAAAAGCAGGTACTGAAATACCAATAGTGGCAATAAACATACTTAATAAGTCAAATAGTGAATCCTTCTTAACCGCAGCAATTACACCAGTTGGTATCGCAATTAAGACAGCAATTATTAGTGAAAGTGTTCCTAGTTCAATTGTAGCTGTCATCCTCCTACCGATTATATTAATAACCTTATCACCATAATAAATAGAATCAAGTTCTCCTGTTAAAAAATTTTTTAACATTAAAAAATACCTAACATGAAAGGGTTCATTAAATCCGAATTTTTCATTCAAAGCTTCTATAGCTTCTGGAGTCACATTAGTTCCCAGCATTATAGCCGCTGGATTACCAGGAACAAGCTGCATAATCCCAAATAATATTAAGGAAACACCGATTACAACTGGAATTAACCAGAGTAATCTTTTAATGATATAAGCAAACAAATTGTTCACCTCTTTCTAAAAAGACTATGCAGATAGTCAATGCTATCTGCATAGTAATTTAAGATAATTTATCTTTATTTTAAAACGACAGAGTCCTAGAATCTATATTTATTCTTTATAAACGTTAGCTGTTGGGGTAACCAAAGGAATTAAAAGAGAATTTCCTGGTTCTAACTCTCTTACATCATCCTGCATAACATAGATTTGTGTAGAATGTGCAAGTGGATGGAAAACAAGATCCTCAATTAATACTTTTCGCAATACTTTCTTATAAAGGTCTTCTCTTGCTGCCTGGTCAGAAATAGTTCTTGCTTCTTCTAACCACTGATCAACTTCTTCATCCTGGTATTGAGCTCTATTTAGAGCACCTTCAGATTGGAAGAATCTATATAGCCAATAATCTGGGTCTGGATCTGAAACAAATCTTAAGAAAAACATGCCAATTTCACCACGGCCCAGCATATCCCACATTGTTCCAAACTCCATTGCATTAACTTCAGCTTTTAAGCCTGCTTGGTTTAAAGCAGTTACCATTGCTTCAGCTGTCTTAACTTGATTAGGGCGACTATTTGAAACATAAATTTCAGCTATATAATCAGCCGGAAGAACACCGTCTGCCTTTAATTCTTCAAACTTTCTGGCAGCAGCCTCGGGATCAAATCCAACAGCATTGTCCCTTAAGAAATCTCTATCCTCAGGCCATAATGTAGGTGGCAACATAGAATAAGCTCTTTCGCCTAAAATACCAAATATCTGAGGAATTATTTGATCAAATGGGACAGCTTGAAGTACAGCTTCTCTAAATTTCCGCTCATGTGTAGGTTCCATTTCGAAATTAAAGCCTAAGAAATTAATACCAGCTCCGGCAGCTGATTTAACCTGAAAATCAGGGTTTTCAGTAAAAGAATCCAACTGACCAACATCTAAGTTAACACCAAAATCAATGCCTCCACTGCGTAATTCCATCGCTTGAGTTGCAGATTCTGGAATAGATCTAATAACTAATTCTTTAATATTTGGAACCTTATTCCAATGTTCTTCAAATGCTGTTAAAACTATCTGATTCCCAGCATCCCACTCTTCCATTTTAAATGGTCCAGCACCTACTGGATTACGGCCGAGTTCTTCATCACCAATTTCTTCTGCGTAATCTTTAGGAATAATACCAAAAGTCATGGCTAAAATAAATGGAGAATAAGGTTCTTTTAAAGTAAATTTAATTTTGTAATCATCAATAACCTCAATTGCTTCAACTGATTCTATTTTAGATTTTAAACCAGAACCATAATCAGGATTTAAAATGCGCTGATAAGTATATTCAACATCTTCAGCAGTCAACTCTTCTCCGTTATGAAATAATACTCCCTCTCTTAACTCAAAAGTATATTCTAATCCATCATCAGAAATAGTCCAATCTTTTGCGATTCCAGGAACTATTTTGTTAGCCTCACCATATTCTACAAGCCCATCAAAAAGTAATGATGCGACTCTTTCATTAACAGAAATAGTTGTTTCCCCTGGATCAAGATTACTTACCTCATCTTCTATCCCCATTACAAAGCTTTCTGTTTCCTGTGCCTGCACAGCTGAAAAAGCTGAAACCATAAATAATGAGATCAATAATAAAACTAAAAACTTATTTTTCATTATACTTCCTCCTTATAATACTCTTTTATATTTTATTCTCTAGAACTATCTACAAAATCAACAAAATCTTTAAATAACTTCAACTGGATCGGGTCCTTATCAGCCATCATTTCAGGATGCCACTGTACACCAACTAGATATGGATAATCAGTATCTTCTACCCCTTCGACAAAACCATCTGGTGCTACTGCAGAAACTGTCAGCCCATCACCAACTTTATCTACTGCCTGATGATGATAAGAATTAACTGCAACCTTATCGCCAGCAAAAACTTTAGCAAGGCGAGTATTTTCCTTTATCTCAAGCTTGTGAGTTTTATAATACTTCGGAACCATTAGAGCCATATGCGGAATTTTACTTTCATCATTATTACCACAAACATCTACTTTCAAGGAGCCACCATAATAAATATTTATTAGCTGAAAGCCGCGACAGATTCCTAAAATAGGTTTTCCCATCTCTAAGGCCATCTCCAAAATTTTCAATTCCCATAAATCTCTTTCAGGAGAGATATTACCTAAATTTTTCTCAGGATAAGAATTATATAAAGCAGGGTCAATATCGCTACCACCGGGCAAAATAACACCGTCTACCTCATCTAAGACTTCTTGAATATATTTTTCATCATTAATTCTTGATTCAAGATAAGGCATAATTAAAGGTATAGCACCAGCCATACTCAATGATTCAGAATAATCTTGAGTAACTAAAGAAAATTCTACTCCTTCTAAACTATACTGCTCTCCCATTTTTTCTGTTGGTACTTTAAAAGATGTAATCAAAATTTTCGGGTACATGCTCTTCCTCCATCCTCTTTCTATTATAAAAAAAATTTAATTGTTGATCACTGAAGTAATATTTTTAAAAATTATATCAATCTTTAGTATTGTTGTCAACTTTGAATATTTTATCACATTAAAGCATGATTTAATTATGAATTCACTTAAAAAAAGGTAATTCAAGTTTTATAAACCCTTACTTATATAAGTTCTTCATCCACCGGTTTTTTTCCTGCATTAATTATTGAATTCTATTCTTATTCAACTGCAACCCAGACAGAGTAACCTTTTTCAGCAGTTCCTTTGACCTTAAACTGACCATTCGCATCATTATCAGTTTTTACTTTTTCATCAATATTCCCCGTGTAATCATAGTATTCCGTATTCGGCTGACCAGAATTAACGGTTTTTTCAATAATTTCTCCGTGCTCATGTTTAGTAATCATCATTACTAAACCACTGCCTGGATGGTCTTGATCACCACTTCGAATATAAGAATAGGTGTTTTTATCATTTGACTCACTCTCATAAGCATCACCATAAGCAAACTTTTTGCGGGCTTTAATTAATTTATCAATAACATCTTTTAAGCCAAAGTGATGGTAGTCCTTCCAAAAGACTTTAGGCACACCATCTCTGCGCATTAAAATATAGCAGTAAGCTTGAAACTTACGCTGTGCAATCGCTTCTGTACCATATTCATTTTCTGCATCTCTTTCTGTGTCATGATTTTCAATAAATGTTATTGCTCTCCTCTTATAACCTTCCCGATTTACAAGGCCTTTTGCTCCTAACCAACGCATGTCTAAATCACCATGCATCAGTTCGATAAACCTTTCTCGTAGGGGAAAATCAAAAACATGTAATTTCGGATGATTTATAGCATCCAAATAATTAACTAATGTATCGACATCATTAATCCAAGCTTCACCAATATAAAATAAATCCTTAGCTGAAGCTTTATCTGTTTCTTCTATAAAGTCATGAATCATAGAATTATCTACATGTTTACTTGCATCAAAGCGAAAACCATCAAATCCTATTTCGTTAATAATCCACTTTCCCCAATTTATGGTGTCTTCGCGCACAGCTGGATTTTGATAATCTAAATTAGCTCCCATTAAAAAATCTTCATCAAAAGAATCATCCCATTCTTTGGTGTTAAAAAGCATTTCGCCTGTTTCTTTAGTTAACTCATTCCAATCAGTACCGTCAAAACAACTCCAATCCAATTTTAAAGCACTATATTTATTTTTTCGGCCTGGAAAATTAAATTTTGTCCAAACTTCTGCATCAGAACAATCTTTTAACTTAACTTTTTCTTTTTCATCACCACCCATTCGGTGATCTAAAACTGCATCATATAACAATTTTAAGTCATATTTATGCAGTTCAGCTATAGCCTGCATAAGTTCTTCTTTAGTTCCATATTTTGTTCTTTTAGAACCTTTTTGATCAAACTCTCCTAAATCCCAAAGATCATAAGTTCCATACCCTACATCAAAAACTCCTCCAGCACCCTTATTTGCAGGCGGAAACCAGAGCAAATCAAAACCTGCTTCACTTATTTCTTTAGCTTTCTCAGCCAGCAAAAGCCACAAATCTGCTTCTTCTGGATATTCTTCTGCATATTTCCCAGTATTCATCTCCCAATAAAAAGTTTGTAAAATAACAGGGTTTTCCAAAATAAATCCTCCTCCTGCTTAATTTTTTTAGAATAATCTAAAAATTAATTTTTTATAATTTTATTATGCTCCTAAAAAATATTTAAATATATAAAACCCCGCCCAGAATAGAATCCTGAGCGGGGTAAGTTGTCTTAGTTTATACAGTTTTGAACTCTATAACTTAACAACGTTTTCAGCTTGTGGACCACGGTCGCCTTCAACGATTTCGAATTCTACTTCTTGTTCGTCTTCAAGTGTTTTGAAACCTTCGTCCTCAATAGCTGAGAAGTGTACAAATACATCGTCGCCATCTTCTCTTTCAATAAATCCATAACCTTTTTTCGCGTCAAACCATTTTACTTTACCTGTGTAAATCATATTAATTCATTCCCCCTAGGAATAATTCTATATTTGGGGTTCGTTCAGTTAAAACTTCACCCATTGATAATTATTATAGCACAAGAAAAAATTCATTTCAAGAGTTTATCTTTAACAAATTTTAGCGTTTATTTTAAAAATTATGTACTTCTATAAAATTTAACCATATCTTTGCCTGCACCTTTAGCTATATACAATGCTGTATCCGCCTGTTTAATTAGTTTTTCGGAAGAATATTCTCCATCTTTATTAATTGCTACCCCGATAGAAACAGTAACTTTTAACTTTTTATTTTCAAAGTTAATTTCAAGCTCTCGTATTTTTCTCATTAACCTATTTATAATTTTAGACAATAATCGTTCCTGCACTATATTAAAATAAATCACAAACTCTTCGCCTCCATAACGTGCTACAATATCATCTTCTCTAATTTCAGCTTTCAAAAGTTCTGATAACTTCTGCAGTACTAGATCACCTATCTGGTGTCCATAAAGATCATTAAACTCTTTAAAATTATCAATGTCCATAATTGCAACTGAATATTCTTCTCCATCTTTTTTCTTTAACTCTTTATGAAAATAGGAGTGATTATATAAATCGGTTAGTCCATCAGTAACTGATAGTTTCTTTACTTTATTATGATTTAGAGCATTTCGAATACTTACTCGGATTTGATTTGCCAAAGTTCTAATAAACTTTTTTTGATTTTCATTAATTAACTGTTTATATTTAGACTGTATTGCATATAAAACACCCTGATAGTCATTAAGACTAATTGGAATTGCAATTAACGTTTCAATATTTTTCTTAAAATCTATATTATTTGCAATTACTATCTTTTCACTAATCGATATATTTTTATAATGACCTTTTAGATAATAAAATAACTCACTATTTTCTGGCACATTAATATTTTTTACACTTTTTAGTTCTGATTCTTCTTTTCTGAAAATAATCGCGGCTGACATTCCCATTGTCCCAACAATTATATCTAAAATTCTTTCATACAAAAGTTCGAGATCCAAAGTTGAGTATAAAAAATCAGATGTTTGCTCTAAAGTAGATAAACTAGCCAAATTTCTTTCTAAACTTTCATATAAAATAGATTTTTTTAACTTGAATTCGGCAAGTAAAAAGTTAAAGTAGTTCTTTTTAGATTTTTGCCGTTAAAAAATCATTTCAATCTATCAAAATTAAATATTTTGTCTTCATTTAAATGACCAGTTAAATAAATTATCCAGCTTCCAGATTTTAGACGCACTTAACTAAACTATGGTTTTCATAGCTTAAAAATCAGTCTAAACTGTACTGGTGGTTTTAATTTAGCACCACCTTCTTTCTAAAATCTGTTAATGCTTTTCTAAGATGTTTAATTGTTTTTTCCAGTAGTTTATTTGGGGCAAAGCGGATATGTTTGTACCAGCCGCTGCCGCAGATATTACCTGCTATTCTATAAAAAATTCTTCTTAGAGTTGTTATCTCATGATGATGCATATCTTCAGGTAAGAAAGTTCTTTTAAACCAGTTATTAAGGTTAAAAGCAATCATTTTGATCAGTAAATACAGCTCATTACATTTACGATTAATCTGAGTGTTCTGGTCGAAAGCAAAACCTTCTTTCAACTCGTCAATCTTGTTTTCAATATTACAGCGTTGGTTGTAGTCATTAAATATTTCTTCAGCTGTCAGATAGTCAACATTAGTAACTATGGCCTGATATTCATAGGTAAATTCTTCAAATAGCATCTGTCCCTTTTTGTTGTATCTGGGCAGAGACTTTTTGATTAAGACAAAGCGTCGTTCTCTATCCCAGCTTTTTAGTGGGACTCTAATTTCAGTAACACTAAAAGTGTTATCGATTTTGAGCCAGGGATATTGATCAGGGTTTTCATTAGCATAATCAATAATCTTTTTGACACCATTTTGCATTTTAGCTTTAATGACATATTCAATACCGTTATCTTCACAGTATCTAAAGTTTTTCTGGTCAAAGAAACCTCTATCTGCTCTGATTCTTTTTAGATACCAGGTTTTGGGTAGAGTCTCAATACAGGATTCTAAGAAACTAAGAAATTCATGGTTGCTGTGATGGGTACCTTCTTCCAGTGTCAGGTTAAGTAGTTCATCAGTTTTAGATATGATTCCTACTTTTTCTTTAAAAGAAGGTCTGCCTTTATATCTTGGATTATATCCATTTGCAGAACCCTCCTGATTACCAAAAACGGTACAGACTGTATCGTCAAAGTCGAGTATCACTTCTTTAGCAGGCTGTGTTTTAGCAATTGTTGCAAGAAGATTTTTATTGAGCTCTCTCAGTTCATTTACACTTTCTTCTGGCATAGCCTTCAGAAGATCACGACATACTTTTTCACTGGGAACATTAAAATTTTTAATTTGAAGATATCCTGCATCTTCTCTAAGATTTTCATAATGAGAAAAGCGGGAATATCCCAGAATAGATGTATCAACCATAAAATCAATAATATCAGCAGGTTGAAAGATTGCATTTGGAGCTTTTTGATAGCTAATATTATCTGAGATTAGAGATTTAAAATCTATGCTAGATTTAGCAGCTTCCAGGTAAGAAAAAGCTGGACAACTGGATACTGTTCTACTATCAAATTTAGCAGGAATATTTAATTTGTTAAAACTATTTATTTTAGTGTTATTTTGTGGTAAACTCATATCAGAATCTCCTTTTTGGTTTTGGTATGGTTTTTGTGCTAAAAACATTTTACCACAAACCTTAAGGGAGATTCTATTTTTTTATTCAAAAAAATTTGGACTAGATTTACTGTTTAAAGACTATCATAACTGGATTCGGTATTTTTACTTGCCGAATTCAAGTTTAAATAATTTGGAATTTGTTGAATAAATAAATCATTCCGTTTGATATCATACAGATCAATCTCATCACTTAAAATAATAATTAATGCTTCAACTTCTTTTTTCAATGGAATTAAAAATGCCTGTTTAAAGCCTAAAACATTCTTTTTTGTTTTAATTTCTGAAATATTCATATTCCAAAAAGTTCTGAAAATATCATAAGCCTGCTTGCCCAGACTATCATCAAGATAAACATTGGTTAAATTTTCAGCTTCTTTAATTACAATACCGCCAGTATATTTTTTATCATTAAAAAGCATTTTAAAAACAGTCTCTGCAGTCAAAGATATTTTTTTATCTCCAATACTTTGGTTGGCTTTTCTCATTTTCTGATTTATCATTTCTAATTCTGATATTACTTTTTTAGAAAGGTGAAAAAGATGTTCTGTTTTAACTTCAGGGATTTCAGTTTTAAAGTCCAGCTTTCGATCTATTAATTCATCACTTTCACTTAAATAAAGAACTGTTGATGTAATATTTAAAAATTGTGCTTTAGAGGCTATTGTTCCATATTCGCCACTGGTGCAAAAACCTATATTCTGACAGGGAATAACCTGCAATTCTGTACTCAAACTTGAGTTAAGTGATTTTAAATAATCACTGCGGCCACTACACGAATAAACAAAGGCCATCTCTGGAAAAAAATTAAGATTATTTCTTAAGTAAACTGCATTACTTAAAATTTTATTCAAACTACCATATGCAATTTTAACTTTATCTCCCTCTTTTAAATTTCCAGAAAATCTAATCCCATCATTAACAACTTCCATCGCTGAACGGGCATTCTTAAAATTACCACTTAAAACTAAAGGAAATTTATTTACAGCAGCAGAAGGTAGTTTGTTTTTTATGTTTTCTCCTAAAAATTCAGAATAAACTTTGAATATACCACGACCATCCAGTTCATAAATAACTCGATCTTCAGCCTTTGTGATTTCCATCTCACGACTTATGCTTTCCCACCCCATGCTAAAAGTCCAGTCAGCCCTTAGCCTGTTTCCATTTAATATAATTCCAATAGATCCACTTTTTATAATACCATTTTTATCGAAAACATAAGACTGTCCATCTTTATTAGCAAAGCCAGCTAAGCCACCCGCTAGAGTAATATCTTCAGCATATTTATTGAAAACATTCACAAAATTATCTCCATCAGTATATTTATTATCAGATAAAACTATTACAGCTTTTGTGTCCTGCTGTATATTTTCTGCAATTATTTCAGCATTTAAATCAGAACTAGAATCTCTTCGAATTAATTCAAAACTACTTTTTTCAAATCTAACAGCAGTAATAATAATTGCCTGTTCAGTAATATCACTATTTATAATTCCTTCACCAGCAGTAACACCTACTAGTTCTGAGAGGGGAAGTAAAAGATTAAATTTTTCTATTATTTTTTTGTTTACAGCTTCCGATTCTGGAGTAATGATTTGAACAAGTTGTTCTGAATCATCTTCAAGTTTTTTAAAAAAATCATAACATTCTTCTAAATCATAACATCTCCCAATTTTTATCTGCAACTTTTACACCCTCCATAAAAATATTTTAAAAAAATATAAAATTCTATCTATTTAATTATTTTCTATCTAAAACTGTAAATTCCTGCATAAAATTAAAAACTACTAGAAAATTTTTAAAAAATAAAAAAGCTTCCACTTTAGCAGATTTTGCTAAGTGAAAGCTAGATTTGATAAAAATATTATTTTTCTTGATAATTAAATGTTTTACGATCATTGAATTCTTCTTTTTTTCCTTTATTCCATTCCGAAACAGGTGATAGGTAACCAACAACTCTTGAATAAATTTCACATTTTTGTTTTTTAGCCATTTTTATCCCCCCTTTTGAATTAGTTTTTCTATGTTAAGGTACTAATATATTTGCTGTCTCCTTTTCCACACTGAAAATAGACAACTGCCGGCGGCACTGCCAGCTTTAAAATATTAATCTCTAATTTGAACATTTTTAAGATGTTTTTCTGCAGCTGCTTTAAGTTCCTGCAGTTCTGAGGGGGCAAAAGAACGCTGTTCTCTCAACTCTGGAGCAAGAGTATTCACTGGTCTGAAATTTTGAATATAATATTTTTCTGCCCCTTTAATCTGCTGAGCAATTTTTTCTATTTCTTCTCTATTATGGAGCCCGGGGACTACTGTTGTTCTGAACTCATAATTAAGATCCGAATTAATAATCATCTCCACTGAATCTTTTATTCCTGTAACAAGTCCCTCCGGGGCCAGCTGCTGATAATTAGCCCAACTGAACTTTATATCAACTGCCAGGTAGTCGATTAGACCTGCCGCAATCAGTTCTTTTAGTTTTTCTGAATCTGCTGCATTGGTATCCAGCTTAAGTAAAAGATCATAGTCCTGTTTGATCTTCTGCATAAATCCTTTTAAATCTGACTGCAGCAGCGGCTCTCCCCCGGTTATTGTCACTCCATCCAGCAGATCCTTCCGCTGTTTAAGAAAGTCGAAAAAATAATCTTCCGGCATCAACTCCTGCTCAGCTGGTATTTTCATTGGAATCAGCTGACTGTTATGGCAGTAGGGACAGTAAAAGTTACAGCCTTGAGTAAAAACTACGGCAGAAATTTGATCTGGAAAATCGATAACTGAAGTCTTCTGCAATCCTGCCAGCCGCATCTATTCCACTTCACTTTCTGCTTTAAGCTTTTCTCTGGGATTTTCTTCCGCCTCTGCTTCTGCTTCACATTTAGGACAGTACTCATGCTCTCCCGGGAGATAGCCGTGAACCGGACAGATGCTGAAAGATGGGGTTAAAGTATAATAGGGCAGTTTAAAGTTTTCTGCAATTCTTTTAACCACTTTTTTAGTGGCTTTAATGGAATCTATTTTCTCCCCTAGAAATCCGTGGAATACCGTGCCACCAGAATAAAGTGACTGCAGTTCATCCTGCAGCTCTAAAGCTGTAAAGACATCATCAGTTAAACCAACCGGCAGCTGAGTTGAGTTTGTGTAATAGGGATCTACATCTTCTTTTATTACCCGCTCTTGATTGGCTGCAATTATCCGATCTCCAAATTTTTCTCGATCCAGACGGGCAAAACGATAGGCGGTTCCCTCAGCTGGAGTTGCCTCCAGATTATACATATTATCTGTTTCTTCCTGATACTGCTGCAGGCGCTCCCTCATCTTTTCCATTACTTGCTCAGAAAAATGCTGTCCTTCGGGAGTAGAAATATCCTTACCCATAAAATTGAGCAGAGCTTCGTTCATTCCATTGAGCCCAATTGTATTAAAGTGGTTTTTCCAGTACTGATCAAAGCGTTTCTTAATATCTCTCAAATAAAACTTTGCGTAAGGGTATAATCCCTGCTCAGTTAAGGTTTCTAAAACTTTACGCTTAATTTCTAAGCTTTCTTTTGCCTGATCCATCAGATAATAGACTCTTTCCATAAATTCTTCCTTATCCTGAGCCTGATAACCAATGCGGGGCATATTTAGAGTTACCACACCTATGCTCCCTGTTAGAGGGTTAGCTCCAAATAAGCCGCCTCCTCTTTTGCGAAGCTCTTTGTTATCCAGGCGCAGGCGGCAGCACATACTCCTTGCATCTTCAGGATCCATATCCGAATTGATAAAATTAGAAAAATATGGTATCCCGAATTTAGCTGTCATCTCCCAGACCGGATCCAACTTTTCATTTTCCCATTCAAAATCCTCAGTTATGTTGTAAGTTGGAATCGGAAAGGAAAACATTCTGCCCTTGGCATCACCCTCCATCATCAGCTCGGCAAAGGCTCGGTTGAGCATATCCATCTCCTCTTGAAATTCACCATAGCACTTTTCCTGATACTGACCCCCAATTATAACTGCCTGGTCTTCTAAATAACTGGGAACTTCAAGGTCCATGGTAATATTTGTAAAGGGAGTCTGAAATCCTACCCGTGTCGGAACATTCATATTAAATAAAAATTCCTGCATCGCCTGCTTAACTTCCTCATAATTAAGGCCATCATAGGCTATAAATGGAGCAAGATAGGTGTCAAAGTTTGAAAAAGCCTGGGCTCCGGCGCTCTCACCCTGGAGTGTATAGAAAAAATTTACAATTTGCCCGAGTGCTGTCTTTAAATGTTTTGGTGGGGCACTCTCAATTTTAGTTGGAACCCCTCTAAAGCCGCTTCTCAAAAGATCTTCTAAATCCCAGCCGCAGCAGTAAACACTCAAATTACCCAGATCGTGGATATGTAAATCACCACTGCTGTGCAGTTCAGCAGTTTCTTTGGGATATATCTCCTGCAGCCAGTATTGGCCTGTCACCTCAGAGGCAATATAATTATTTAGACCCTGAAGTGAATAACTCATATTGGAATTTTCATTTACTTTCCAGTCACTGCGGTCTAAATAATCATCCATAATGTTAACAGCATCAGCAAAGAGCTTTTTGCTGTCCCGGAGTTTGCTGTGTTGTTCCCGGTAAAGAATATAGGCTTTTGCAATTTCGGCATATCCCTTTTCAATCAAAACTTTTTCCACCAGATCCTGAATCTGCTCAACCTCTACTGTACCACCATTTTTAAAAAATATTTTCAAGTAGGATAATACCTCAGCTGTTATCTCCGCAGCAATTTTAGGATCAGCCTGATCCACTGCTGCAGCTGCTTTTTCTACAGCATTTTCAATCTTTTCTGATTTAAATTCCACCTTTTTTCCGTCACGTTTTTTTACATAATCTAAATTCATAATTCCTCCTTTTCCAAACTTATGTTTGCTATATTAAATTAATTCTCTGCTGCTTTAAATAGTCCTGCTTAGCTCTAATTTTATTTTCAAAACTTATGTAAACTAAAAAAATCCCTCCGCACAGGCTCTGCACGAAAGGGATTAATAATTTAAGTTAGTTGTCAGAATTTTATTTAAAATTAGCTCGTTATTCTTAAGCATAAATAAACTGCAGTCTCCTTTTAGCTATCTCAAAACCTTAAAAAAATTAAAATACTGCCAGCAGCTTATTAAATAAAATCTGCTCAACACCCCCTCATGACCCGTGAGTTTATGGTGTTTATAAATAAAGGCAGGTCTTCCGGCTCGGTTCAGTTAATAATCAGCCTTCCCAGTTTTCCCAGTGGCAATTTTGATTATCTTTAAACCTTACGGCGGCGGGACCGCAGAGGTTTTTCACCTCTTTCCCATTTTAATCCAGCCACTTATTTTTGCTGTTAACGCTAAAATAATGACTGGAACCCTTATTTAAAACTATTCAATTTTTAATTAACTATTTTTATCTTAATACATCTGTCAGCAAATCACAAATTTTTTACTTTTAATCTCTAAACAAATTTAAAGCTGAGCTTCAATTAAAGCTTAATTTTCTTTAAAATACTCACTTTTTGTTTTGAAAAATATTCTGCGATAAATAAGCTTAAGCTAACTTTATTCATTACGGCCTTTAACCGCTACCGAACTAAAATAAAATAGGGCTGCTGTAATAATAATCACTGCTCCTGAGGGCAGGTCATAATAATAAGAAAAAGTCAGACCGCTGAAGGAAAAAATTAGACCAAAAGCAACTGCAAGGCCCATAATCTTTTTCAGATCATCTGTATATAATCTGGCTGCAGCCGGTGGTGCAGTTAAAAGTGCAATTACCAGAACTATCCCTACAACTCTGATTAAAATTACAATTGCCAGGGCAATCATAATAAAAAGAAAGTTTTCCAGTAGAGTTGATTTCACACCTAAAACTCTTAAAAACTCTTCATCAAATAAATAAGCTTTCCAGTAATTAAACAAACTCACTATAGCCAGCAGCATGAAAACTGTCAGGGCTCCCATCAGCCAGACATCCATTCTGCGAACTGTTAAAATATCTCCAAACAAATAGGAGGAGATATCAGGCGGATAGCCTGGAGTGAAACCAATAAATAATACCCCCAGTGACATTCCTAAAGACCAAAACATTCCGATTAAAGTATCAGAGCCAGTTCCAATTTTACGGCGGATGGAGGCAATTGCTAGAGAAGATCCCACTGCAAAGGCAAAGGCTCCATAGATAGGTTCAATATTCAATAGATAGCCAAGTCCAATTCCACCAAAAGATGTATGGGCTATACCTCCACTTAACATCACCAGCTTCTTTTCGACAATAATTGTCCCAATCAAGCCACAGACAATACTGGCCAGCACTGCTGCCGCAAAGGCATTCTGCATAAACTGATAATTTAAAATTGCATCAATCATTATTTTCCTCCTCTCCATGAGGAGCAAATACATGGTGAGGATGACCGTGAGCAATCAGATCAACCGGACAGCCAAAAACCTGTTCTGTTGTTTCCTGATCCAGATGCTTATCTCCATGATGATATAATTTTTCATTCAGGCAGGCCAGACTGTCAAAATAAGAAGAAACTGCTGCCATATCGTGAGTCACTACAATTATTGTTTTTTCTTTATTAAGCTCTCTTAATAATTCATATATCTGCGAGGTAGAACTAGCATCAACATTTGCAGTAGGCTCATCTAAAAGCAGTATTTTAGGTTCTACTGCCAGCCCCCTGGCAATCAAAACCCGCTGCAGCTGGCCACCTGACAGTTTGCCAATCTGTCTATCTTTTAAATTCAACAAATTGAGCTGATCTAATACAGCTTCAGCCTTCTCTATATCTTCTTTCTGATACTGATGAAAAAATCTTACTCTTCCTCCCAGTCTGGCCATCAAAACGACATCCAGCACGCTGATTGGAAAACTGCGGTCGAAATTAGAAATCTGAGGCACATAGCCAATCTGATCAATAACCTCATTAAGCGGCTGTCCTAAAACTTTAACTTCTCCTTTTTGTGGTTCAATTAGACCCAGAATAACCTTAAGCAGGGTGGTTTTGCCACCACCATTTGGACCGATAATTCCCAGAAAAGATCCCTCATCAACCTTAAGATTAATATTTTTTAAAGCTTCTACATTACCGTAATTTACCGAAATATCATCTAATTCTACTGCATAAGTCATTACTGATCATCTCTCTGAGCAAGTTCTGCTGCCATTTTTTCGGCCATCTCTTTAAGATTTTGAATGTAGTTTTCAGACAGTGGGTTTAACTGTACAATTTCTCCACCCAGTTCTTCTGCAACTGCTCTTGTTTTTTTGCTGTCAATCTCAGCCTGATAAAAAACATTTTTTATCCCTTTTTGAGCAGCATCTTCTATAATTGCCTGCAGATGCCTAGGACCTGGTTCCTTACCATCTTCCTCAATCGCCATCATTTCCAGCCCATAATGCTCAGTAAAATAGCCAAAAGAAGGATGATAAACTAAAATTACCTCACTCTGATATGGATTGAGTAACTCTTTATTTTCCTGATCAGCTGCAGCAAGTTTTTCCAGATAGCTTTCAGTATTAGACATAAATTCTTCCTTATACTCAGGTAATATTTCTATTAGCTGATCCCTCATAATCTCAACCATAGATTCCACTCGAGCTGGGGAAAGCCAGATATGTGGATCACGTCCTCCTTGATGACTGTGACCGTGGTCAGCATCTGTTGAATGTTCTTCTTCAACTTGATGCTCATCTTCTCCGCCAAAATAGCGGTGAGGATGTTCAGTTTCTATTTCTTCAAATAACTTGACAACTTTAAGACCTTTCATTTCCTCTGCTCTGGGTAAAATATTCTGCATATCTGCAGGTACTCCCATCGAAAAATAAAAACTGGCCTCATTAAAAGCCCTCATCTCTGCCGGAGATGGAGCATAATTGGAAGGACTAAAGCCCTTCGGAATCATTGCTACTACTTCCACTCTCTCACCAGCTATAGCCTCGACCATTTCTATTTGCGGCACTATTGTCACTGCCACTGTTGTCTCTGCAGCTACTGCTGAAAATGGTGCTGCAAGTAATATGATTAAAAATAGTGAAAGTGAGAAGATCTTTATTTTTTTATTCATTTTCATCACCTCATTTTAGATTTTAAACTATAGTTCTAATTAAAAGCTGCAGCAGGCCAAAGATTCCCCCAAACCAGCCGTACTGTTTGAGGTGGGCAAAATACCGACCGGCAAAACTATCAAAAACTGCTTCAATTTCTGCTGGATCCATTTTGCGCACTTCTTCAGCTGTCAGCTTCTTTAATTCTAAACTTTTAAGCAGAGCTTCCGAATTAGCCTCAAAACTGTCCACTCCACTTTCTATAAACAACTCCAGCAGATATTCTAAGCTTTCTCTTTCCAGATTCTCTGCTAAAAACTCTGCCCCGGCTGTGATATCTGCTGCTGCCTCATCTAAAATCAATTTATTTAACTCAGGTTCTTTAATTAATTCTGAGATATTATTTAATATTTTCTTAAACTGCTGCTCATCCAGCAGGTCAGAAGAAATTAATTCAAGCTCTTTCAAAAGTCTCTTTAATTCCTGGTTGACCCCTTTAAGTTCAACTTGACTTAAAAGCTGCTTCATCTCTGCTTTAATTAAATTTTCTGCCAGGAAATTTTTTAATTTCAGCAGCAGCTGTAATTTTTGTTCCAGGTTTAAATGCTCTTTAATAAAATATTCAATATTAGCTGCTTTGATTTCCAGTTCCAGAGAGAATAAATCTTCATTTTTTGACTTCAAACTCTGATCCATCAGCTTATTTATCTCATTCTCGCTTAAATAAAGGACTTCAGTTATTAAATCTGCCCCCTGGCTGGAAGCAAAAAGACCTCTTAAAAGCTGTCCTAAATCAATCTTCTCACTGTTGAAAAGCTCGCTATTTCCAACATTTTCTATCAGATCAAGATAAAGATTTTCCAACTTGGATTTTTTTTCAATAAAATATTCTTCTTTTAAACGCCTAAAGACTCTTTTGGTAACAGAATCAACAAATTCATCCAAATCAGCCATGTAAATGGCTCCTGAAATTAGAGTGTTTTTTAAGAGCCCACCTTTTTTCTCTTTTTCCGCCTCAATAATCTCATCTTTTTTGAAATTAATCAGTTGAGCTGCTCTTTCTTCTTTTTGAATTAAAAACTCTAAACTCTGATCCAGATAGTTATCAGATTCTGCCTTTAAAACTTCTATTATTTTTGCTTTTAAATCATAATCAATTTTAGTATTTAAAAGTTCAGGCACAATAAGGCCGAAAAATGGATAGAGCTCTTTATTCTTCAATAAGTTCTTTAGATGGGCTGAATTAAGATTAAATTTATATCTCCCGGACACAGCTGCAGTTAATTTTGTCAGATCAAGTTTTGAAATTAACTGTTCCTGCATTCCAGAAAAGTCTGATTTATTATTTAGATAATTTCGGATAACTTCTGTAAAATCAACCCCAGATATTTTTTTATCCAGATACTTATTTAACTTCTGATTGAAAGGAACTGCTGCTTTTTCTAAATCATCAACTTTAAGCTTTAAAATTAGCTCATCGATTTTAGCCAGAGCCTCAGCAGCCAGCAGCTCATTGTTCTCTTTGATCAGCTCAAAAAACTGCTGATAATTATTCTGGTCAAAATATTCCAGAATAGTTTCTTTTATCTGGCTGCGGTTTTTTTCGATAATTTCTGCCGCAGAATCTGCTTTAAGCAGCTCTTTTTCTACAAATTTACCCATCGAATCAGCAAAACGACCTCTATTTTTAGCTACAACTCCAGGTGTGAATGGAATTCCAATACCTGCAATTTTCTTTTCCTGGTAGGGATGAAAAATCATCCAGATGGCCAGCACATTTGTCAGCCAGCCAACACCACCATATAAAACGGCAGAACTTAAATAATTAAGCCAGAGAGGTGCAGAATTAAAAACTGCCGCCTCCGCACCACTGAGAGAAAATATGAGTCCTGCTGCCGCACCTAAAACTGCACCTAAATAAGTTATTGGCTTTAATTCCTTACCCATAAAGTCCTCAATTGCCTGTTGAACTTCCTGGTCAGAAAGCTGGTGTAAATTTGCTGCTGCAGCCTGGGCAACCCGACCTTCTATTAGCTCAGGTAGATTATTATAAAAGAAAGCTGTAATGGAATCAGTTAAGTTAATAACAGTTTCTTCACCTTTTAGTAATTGATAAATTTCCCTTAATTCTTTGTCAGCAAAATTATTTTCTAGTTCTTTAAAATGATTTTCAGCCTCATATTTAAAACTTTCCTGATTAGCAGTTAATTCAGAATTGAGCTGGCTAAAAAATTCATTATTTAGCTGCTGACTCAATTCTGCTGTAATGAAATTACTTTGCCTCAGCTGCTGATAAAGCTCTTTAGAACTTTCTCTGCTTTTTTTAATTACAACATCCTCAGTAATCAGATCTTCTACTTTAAAGCCTGTCAGGTAGTCAAAAATTACACCTGCTGATTCTTCTGAACTGCTTAGTTTTTTGATTAAAGAAAAAATAAAGTCAATTATCTTTTCTTCAAGCAGCTGCTCCTGAAAAATATCTTCTGAAAATAGCTCAATCACTTTCCTATTTTTGTTTTCCTGGTAGAAATTCCAGATAATATTTTCTAAATTAGAAGCTTGATCTTTAAAATCAATACCGGCAATGAATCGCTTTAACTTAAAATCTTTAATTTCTGCTAAAGCAGATTCTGCCAGCTTCCAACTCTCAGAACTTAATTGTTCCGAAAAAAAGTTTTTAAGGTGAGTTACAGGCAGTCCATATTCATCTATCTTTTCTTTATATTTGCTGTAAATTCCCTGCCTGCTCATGGCCTTAAAACCTGTGCTGGCTTCAATTTCTGCTTCCACAGACTCTAAAATTAGACTGTTTAATTCTTCTGCTTCATCCTCAAGCAGCTCTATGATCTTAGATTCTGAACTGCTGAATAACGCCGCCAGATCTTGAAGTATATTTTTTTCCAGCTCTTTGCTTAATAAATCTGCAATTTTTAAATCTGAGTTATTAATTTCAATCTTAAAATTAATTAAAATCTCACTCAGAGCCTGCTGCAGAAATTTATTCTGTTTTAACTCCTCAAGCTCCTCTTCACTTTTAAAAAGATCACTAAGTCTAACTTCTTTAATTTCCTTCAGTAAAGAGCTGGTCAGAGAATCAAGGTTAAAAAGCTGTTTTATCTGTTCTTTAAATTCTAATTTATCTCCCTGATCTAACATCTGATAATTTTCATCAAAATAACTGATCACTTTTTTGATAAAATCTTTTAGCTCAAGCTGAACTTCACTGCTTAAAAGCTGGTCCAGACTTTTAGCTTGTATTTCCTGATAAAGTCCAGCAGCGATTTTTTCTAAACTATTTTCACTTTCTGCCTCATCTATGCTTTTACGATAAAGCTGCTGGATTATTTTTTCCAGCTCTGATTGAGAAATTATCTTTTCCAGTTTTTCTGACTCCAGATTTTCCGTGCTTTTCTGAAGCAAATCGACTGTACTACCTCCAAGCAGTGATGCCAGGAATCCATAGTTTTCCTTCCAGGCTGGAATATCACCTAAAACATTTTTCTTAGTTCTTTGGTCCAGATAAATATTTAGAAAATCACTTAAACTTTGAGCAAAGTTTTGCTTAAATTCTGGTCGCGAAAACTCCTCCTCCAGAGTATGATGGTTAATCAAATCTCTTTCTACAAGCTCGGAAATACTATCAATAAATTCATCTTTGGTTTTAATTACCACTCCCCCAAGTGGACCGTACTCTTTGAAAATCATCTTTAATGCCAGATTATTAGTTAAATAGCCGGTTACCGCTCCTGTTCCTGCTGCTGAAATAATTGCTAATAAATCTAGAGCCATTTTTTACTCCTAAAATAAATAAGCTGAAATACTGCAATTACCAGCATTATAATTATTACAACAGGATAAGAAATTTTATATTCTAGTTCTGGCATATATTTGAAATTCATTCCATAAACTCCTGCAATAAAAGTTAGGGGAATAAAAATTGTAGAAATCACAGTTAAAAACTGCATCACTTCATTCATCTTATTGCTTTTATTGGAAAGATAAATATCAAGCATACTTGAAAGCATATCTCTACTGACATCAATCTCATCCATCAGCTGTCCAATATGATCATAAACATCGCGCAAATAATAATCTGTTTCTTTAGTTAACAGTGGTGATTCAATTCTATATAGATTCCCAAATATTGTATTTAAAGGCCAGATAGTTTTGCGTAGAAAGACTATTTCCTGTTTTAGATCTTGAGTAGTTTCTAAAGTATCCGGTCCAGTTTTAGCAGCGACAACTAAATCATCCAATTCTTCTAATACCTCTTCATTTCGTTCTAAAATATGAAAATAATTATCTACAATAGCATCTAATAGAGCATAAAATAAATAATCAGCACCTTTTTTTCTGATTTGTCCTTTATCTTCTTCAATTCTAACTCTTACTGGATTAAAATCGTCTCCATGTGCTTCTTGAAAAGTTATAACAGCATTTTCTAACAAAATTAAACTTACCTGTTCTGACTGTATGTACTCTCCTTGATAGCTAAGCATATCTAAAATAGTAATTATATAATTATCAAACTCTTCTTTTTTAGGCCTCTGTCTGGTATTTGTAATATCCTCTAAAGTTAGAGGGTGTAAATCTATTAATTTTCCAATCTCTTTAACTAACTCCACGTCATGAATTCCAGTAATATTAATCCAATTAGTATAGTGATTATTTTCAATTATATCCAGTGAAAATTCTTCAATCATTTTTCGCTCAATATTATCAGCATTGAATTGAATTAATTCAATTTCTGCATCAATTTTTTTTTCTATACCATGTAAAGTTCCTGGTGTATGACCAATTTCACTTGATTTTATTCGAGAAAATTTTCGCATTTTTTCCTCCTTTATCGATTTATCCACATTATATATTTTAGAGACAAAATAAATAGCATATATTTACAGATTATTGATTATTGGAAGTGATAATCATTTTTGATATCCACAATTTGTGGATAACTTGTTGGTAACTATGCTATTTAATCCACAATTTTTGTTAATTAAATGTTAACAACTGTGGATAAAACACCTGTTTTGTTAGCAACTTGTTGATAACTATCTATAAATATAATTATTTTCAACTTATTTTAATTATTCAAAAAATCTATAAATTTATCCACAATTTTAGGATCAAAAATTTTTCCCCGATAGTAATTTAATTCTTTAATAATTTCTTCTTCCTCCAAAGCTCCAAAATAGTATTTATCTTCCATTAAAGGGAAATACATATTAGAATTTAGTTTGCTATAAAAGTTAACTACTGCAAAAAGTCTGGTTAAATAAGGAATCTCTTCCTCTTTTAATCCTCTAGGCCAACCACTTCCATCAAAATTTTCCTGATGTGAATAAATAAGATTGGATAGTTCTCTTAGATCATGATAGTAGGCAATAAAAATTGCTGAATTAATAACATATTTTTGATATTCTTGCCATTCAATTTCGGTTAGTTTTTCCCCTTTTTTAATAATGTTTTTATCAAGTGCCAGCTTACCCAAATCATGATGTTTAGCCAAAAGTAAGAAATTGGACTTTTCATTTTGGTCTAAACCAAAAAATTCTGCTGTCATTTCAGAAATTTCTAATAAACTATTATCATAACGAAGATTAAGATAATTCTTCTTTTCTACATAATTTATTATAGACTTATAGAATCTACTCTCATTACTTTTTTTATATTTACTAAAATTAATTTGAGAAACCCCATCATTAAAGAAATCATGAGCATTTATTTTATTATCTGATTTCTGCATTGAAACTGCAGATATATCAATATAGATCCCATTAATATTAATTTTCGCTAGCTCCTCCTGCAAAAAGCTAAGTTTTTGTTTTATTTCCAATTCACTTTTATTCTTTAAAATTATGGCAAAATGATCAGCACATAAATGAGCTGCAATTATATTTTTATTTGAAATTTGGGCCAGAATTGAGGCTATTTCCTTTAAAACCTCATCTCCTTGTTGATAACTAAAAAATTCATTAATCAAATGAAAGTTTTCTACATTAATTAAGATTAATGCCAATTTATCATTATTATTCTGATTCAACTCTTCAAAAAGTTGGTTAAAATACTCTTTGTTATATAATCCGGTAAGTTTATCATATCTTTTAATATAATTTAATTTTTGTTCTTGTTCCTCTAAATCTGTTATATCATAAGAGGCTCCCACTATTTCTTCAATACGCCCATTTCTGACCACAGGATATAAAGTAGTCTGCCATGTTTTTTCGCCTGCCGGAAAATTAATCTTTTCAGTATAGTTAATTCTTGCTTTTTTTATTAAACATTCAGTATAATTTTTTTCTAGTTCTTCAGCTACTTTTTTACTAAAAATTTCATCGATTCTCTTGCCACTGATTTCTTCATTACTTAATGCAGTCAAACGCTGGTGGGTATCATTAATTCTTTTATAATAAAAATTATTATCACAATCGACTTTAACCAAAAATATAGCATCATGTGTATGATCAATAATTGTTCGATAATCATTCAGCTTTTCTTCTTTTTCTCTAAGATTTGCTTTCCTCTTTTGTTGTTTAAGTAGTGTTAATAACAAAGAATTAGCAAATACAGCATAAGTATCACTTTTGTTGATAATTGCTGTTAAATTACTGATATTTTCATAATCAAGAGCCAAATCGATTTTAGATTTATTTAGAAGCATTATACTTGCTTTGCTAAATTCATTTTTAGCTAGCATCAATAAATCTAGACCTGAAAAAATTTCTCCTTCCCGATTTTCAGCTATTATAACATCAATATCGTCATTTCGATAAAGATAATTAACTGCTTCCCGATTATCATTAAATTCTTTAACTAGTTTAAAGTCGAGATTTTTAATTTTAGCTTGAGCTTGATCAAGATATGATTTTATTTTATTTTTCTCGATTACATCTTTAATAATGGTGATAATCTTTAACACAATAATTCTCTCCTATATTCAAAGTAATAAGTTATTTCTGATGAACAGAAAGTGGATCAACATGTACCATAACATCCTTAACATCATCAGTATTTTCTATAATTCTTTTTTCTACCTGACAAGCAATAGTATGACCTTCAGCCACTGAAAGTTTATCTTTTACAACTATTTTTAAATCAACAATATAATTAGGTCCATAACTTCTTAGCTTAATATCATGAATCTCGATCACACCTTCAATCTCAGCTGCCAAGTCTCTAATTTCATTAATTTTTTCTTTATCCGGACGTCCATCCATTAGTTCATAAGAAGTATCCCTCATTATTTCATAACCAACTTTT
>Ga0208818_10013_pt1 | contig 44849 bp, 41 predicted proteins | sample Shrwel1BS1Day122_FD_187540 | JGI IMG/M metagenome (GOLD analysis project Ga0208818, IMG submission 187540) | Subsurface microbial communities from deep shales in Ohio, USA - Utica-3 well 1 S-1-Day122 (SPAdes) (version 2) ...
TAGTTAAAGAATATACCGAACTGTATTTTAAATATAACAGCTCTGAATATAAAGAGCGTATTGCAGATATAGTTAACATAGCCGAAGAAAAAGCTTCAGTAAAAACTGAGGCAAAAAAGGGGGTCATAAAATGAGACAGGACCCTTTTGCTAACCTGGACAAAAAGACATTCAGGCAGGCTATCATTGAACTCTTAGAAAGTGAATATAAACTACTTGGCAGCCATAAAATACTGGAGTTAATAGCTGATGATATAGTAGAACTGGAATACAAATATCATCCCCGTAAAAAGACCAATCAGTTTGGCGGTTTAAGCTGGATTAGTACTTCCGACCAAAATAGCAAACCAAAACTGGGAAAAAAACGTGAAGAATATAAGCAGGAAGTTGTTGAACTTCCCTATGTTACAGAGGAAGATATAGAACTAAAAAGACAAAATATATCAAAAACAGAGCATGATATGATCCGTATTGTCAGGCTAACCAAAGCTGCTAAAAAACAGGGTGCTATGCTAACTGTTGAAGAACTAGCAGCAATAATGAACCGTTCTACAGTAACTATTTCAAAGCGTATTGGTGAATATCATGAGACTCATGAGGATGTGTTACCTCTTAAAGGTTATATACTGGATATGGGTCGTGGAACTACTCACAAAAAAGCAATAATAGAACTGTATGAGCAAAAGGTTCAGCCACCTGATATAGCCAGAAAAACAGATCATTCTTTAAATGCTGTAGATAGATATATCAAGGACTATGAACGCGTTAAATTCCTTATCAGACGCGGTGTGAGCACAATCCAGATCAAACATATGACAGGAAGAGGAGCTTCTGTTATCAAACAATACAGGAAGCTTATAGAAAAATATCATCCTGAATATTTTGATTCTGATAACGATAAATAATTGATTAATTTGAAATACTAAGAATCAGGAAGAATAGGACCGGACATTTGTCCTAAATGTAATTCATTAAAAATAATTTAAGCTCCCTTTTCAGCTTTGATTTTTTCATAAGCATCATTAATTTTTTTGAACTCTTGCTCTGCAAAATCAACAAATTCTTCCGGCAAGCCCTTTCCAATCACGTTATCTGGATGAAATTCTTTTGCTTTTTTGCGATATTTGCGCTTAACCTCTTTAAAATCAGCTGTCGGAGAACACTCTAAAATCTTATAATATTTCTCTAAATCATTTGTATCAATATATTGTGACCTAATACTCTCATATTGACTATCTCTAATTCTAAAAATTCTTTTAGCTTTTTTAATATATGCTTCTTCTTTTTGATGAAAGTCGTTATCTGCTACTGCTACTTTCATTAATAAATCAAACATTCCTAAAACTAGAGTCTGCTCATTTTTGAAACTATCATAAAACTGCTGAGCGTATTCTTCAAATGTACTGTTTTTCCTTTTGGCTTCGTCAAAAATTTTAATTGCTAATTTTCTAGCCTCTCCTTGAAGTCTAAGATCATTTTTTATAAATCTATCAATAGTTTCGATTTCACTTCTAGTCACTGCTCCATCTGCCTGAGCAAATTTTGCCAGCATTGAAAAAATACTGGTAAAGAATATTGTTTGCTTTTCTTCCTGCTGATTTAAATTGCTGTGCTGTCTATATCCCTGCTGATTACCCGCAGAATCACTACTTTTATCAAAATGATTACCGATCGCAGCTCCAATCACTGCCCCTAACGGTCCTCCAAAAGACCAACCTACTGTTCCTCCAAGAATTTTTCCCATCCAGGCCATAATTTAAACCTCCATTTTCTTTGATTAATTTAATTTTAGCATCTTAGTAATTAATTGTAAATTTAACTCTTAACCTTATATCCTATTTTAAAAAGATATGTAACAATAACTAGCAAAGCAACTGCAAGGCTGCTGATAATTAAAGCTGAAAAATATGGCGAAACATCAGACTGACCAATAAAAGAAAAACGCACTGCATCCACCATATAAAAAACTGGATTAAATAATGAGACTTCACTCCAAATCCCCGGCAGACCTTTAACTGAATAAAAGACACCACTTAAAAAAGTCAGTGGAGTAATAAAGAAATTAGAAAATATTGAAACATGATCAAATTTTTCTGCCCAGAGACCAGCTATAATTCCAAAAAGTGAAAATATGGATGAAACCAAAACAGCAAAAAACAGGGCCAAAAATGGATGTGCAACAAAGCCTCCATAAAAATAGATGGAAACTAAATACGTAACAGTTCCAACTAATAAGCCTCTTACCATTCCACCTATCATAAAACCTAAACTAAGCTCAATATAGGAAAATGGAGCCAGCAAAAAGTCAATGATTATCCCATTATATTTTGCTCCAATTAGAGAAGACGATGTGTTAGCAAATGAATTCTGAATCAAACTCATCATAATTAAACCTGGAACAATAAAACTAATATATGGTACTCCATAACCTGCAACTTCTCTATTCTGAAAAGAATAAGAAAATATAATTAAATAGAGACCTGTTGAAATCAAGGGAGCAAAAATTGTTTGGATAGCAACTTTAGTAAACCTGGCAATTTCACGTCGGACAAGACTTAAAAAAGTGATAGAATTAATTGTCATCACCTCCTAAGTTAGTTAACTTAATAAAGACATCTTCTAATTTTGCACTTTCAATATCAATATCAACAATTTCTAAATTTAATTTATTTATTTTTCGAAGAATCCTATCTAAATCCTGCCTGGCAGTTTCAATTTCAATTTCCCGTTTATCATTTTTTAAATTAAAGTCGATTTCCAGTAGTTGCTCATCCAGGCCGTGTACTGAATCAGCAAATTGAATCTTAATCAGCTTTTTATCAATAGAATTAATCAGATTTTCTTTGCTGTCAACTTTAACAATCTTCCCCTTGTTCATGATTGCAATCCGATCACATAAAGCTTCTGCCTCTTCTAAATAATGGGTTGTTAAAATAATAGTTTTACCTTCATTATTTAAATTAATTACATATTCCCAGAGGCTGTTGCGGAGCTCAACATCAACCCCCGCAGTCGGTTCATCTAACACAATTATCTCTGGATCATGGACAAGTGCTTTTGCAATTAACAGACGTCTTTTCATTCCCCCTGAAAGTTCGCGCGGACCAATTTCTGCTTTATCTGTCAGACTTAAAGCAGCAAGGAGCTCATCTATTTTTTGGTCATTATTTTTGATCCCAAAATAGCCAGAATGCATTTCTAAAGTTTCCCTAACTGTAAAATAAGGATCAAAAGTAATCTCCTGAGGTACAATTCCTAAAGATTTTTTAGTTTCTCTATAATTTTTAATTATATCCTTACCTAAAACTGTTACACTTCCCGAATCTTTTTTTACCAGACCACCCAAAATACCGATCAGAGTACTCTTTCCTGCACCATTTGGACCAAGAAGCCCAAAAAATTCTCCTTTTTTTATATCTAAGTTTATATCATCGAGTGCCTGTAAATTACCATAGCTTTTATTTATACTTTGAATCTGAATAGCTGTAGACATTTTTCTCCTCCTTATAACACCTAAAATAACAAATTATTATTAAATTATTTATTCTAATATTTTTTAAGCAGTGCTTTGCATATTAGACATTGAAGCTTTAATAGAATTAACTAACCATATTGACATTATTATAAAAGCTATTAACTCCGCTATCGGAAATGAAAACCAGACTGCATCCAATCCAAATATTTCACCTAAAATATACATACCTGGAACTAGAAACACCGCCTGCCTTAGAAATGTAATAGCAAAACTAGGCATCCCCTTTCCAACTGCCTGAAATGTTGCTACTCCAATTATATTTAAAACCATAAAGAAATATGACAGACTCACCCTTCTTAAAGCACTGACTCCAATACTTAAGAGTTTAGGATCACTGTTAAATAATTTTATTATAGCTTCGGGAAACAGTTGAAAAACAGCAAAACCAATTATGCCAAAGCTTAAAGCAGCTGCATTACCGATTAAAATTGTTTTTTTCATTCGCTCTGGATTATTATGACCAAAATTATAACCAACAATTGGAAGATAACCCTGGGTCAAACCAAAAACCATCATTAAAAAGAAAGACTGCATTCTAAAAATTAATCCCATTACAGCTATTGCTGTTGAACTGAAAGCTCCTAAAATAAGATTAATGAAAATAACAGCTAAACTAAAGAGTAAGCGGTTAGCCATAGCTGGTATTCCTACATTGTAGATCTCTTTTATGATTTGGAAATCAAATTTAAAATCTTCCAATTTTAAAGTAAGCTCATTTTTATCACTAAATAATACAAAGATGATAAATATTCCACCAACTGCTCGCGAAAAGATAGTTGCATAAGCTGCACCGGCTACTCCAAGCTTTGGAAATGGGCCTAAACCGAAAATTAAGAATGGATCCAAAATCATATTTAAAACAGCTCCAATGATCATTGTCATCATAGGTAGAAAGGTATTTCCTTCACCTCTTAAAATATAATTAAAAGTAGCAGGAATAAATACAGCCATTGATCCAATTAAAATTATATTTATATATTGATAACTTAAATCTATTAAAACAAGGTCATCTGTAAATATTTTTATAATATCTTCGGCAAAAAACACGCCTAATAACCCGCCAATTATCCCATAAATAATTGCAATAAAAAAGACATGTTCTGCTACGTTATTAGCTCTGCATTTGTCATCCTGGCCTAATAATCTTGAAATTAAAGAACTTGTACCAACTCCTGTTCCTACTCCAACTGCGATTAAAAACATTTGAACAGGAAACGATATAGATAAGGCTGATAAAGCATCTGTACTCAACCTTCCTACATAAATACTATCTACAATATTATACATAGCTTGGATAATCATACCCACAATAGCTGGAGCTGATAATCGAAAAAGCAATTTTGTTATAGGCTCCTGACCCATTCTAGCAGATTTTGATTCAACTTCCATTTTAACCCTCCATAAATATTAAAAATTATAATTCTAGATATTTATTATTTAAAAACATACTGCTTTAATTTTAGCATTTATCTTAGTATAAAACAATAATTTAATTAACAAAAGCAGTTTATTTGATAAATTATCGTTATAAATCATTAGATATAATTAAAGCTCCTGACTAATTTAATTCAGTCAGGAGCCCTTTTAATTACATATTTTTAATCGCTATTTATCATTAATTCAATAATTTCATTGTATTCTAATAAATGATTAGATATTCTTAATAACTTTTCTCTATCTCTGCTTTCTATATTATATTTTACTATAATCTCATTGTCATTATCTGTTAGGTGATTAAAATCTCTTTTTATTTCCATATTCTTTATTTTTAATTGACCTGAGTTCAAAACATTGCTTATTTTACATAATATATCATTTTCATTTTTTATTCTAAATTTTAATGATCTATACCTTTTGGAATGTTTATTAAAGTTTATACTATTTAATAAATATAGACTAACTATAACTACCAAGGTTGTTAAAACAGCTAAAAAATAAAAATTACCTCCTATAGCCAAGCCAATAGCTGCAGTTGCCCAGAGACTGGCTGCAGTTGTTAATCCCTTTACTGAAAAGCCCTCTTTAATAATAGTTCCAGCTCCAAGAAAACCCACACCACTCACTACTTGAGCAGCTATTCTACCTGCATCATTTTCTACATGAATGTTATGCATTGCTAATGATACCATCATTATTATAGTAGCTCCTGTGCCAACTAAAACATGGGTTCTCAAACCTGCAGGGCGATCATGCTGTTCTCTCTCAAATCCAATTAATCCACTTAAAAATAGAGCTAAGACTAAATTTATTACAATATTTCTTTCCGAAACCAATGCAGTCACCCCTTAGTATTTAATTAAGATTGTCTCTCAGAAATCTTCTTCCTATCTTTTATATAACGAACTATTGGTGGAATTAAAGCAATAACAGAAAGTGCAATTAAAACCAAAGAAATTGGGTTGCTGAAAAATATTCCCCAGCCTCCACCGGATAAAACCATTGATCGAGTAAATCCTTCTTCGGCAATTGGACCTAAAATCAATGCTAATACAATAGGACTAGAAGAAAAACCCAGAAAGTTTAAGATAAAACCTAACATTCCAAATCCAAACATTAACCAAACATCAAAAACACTATTTTGAATTGAAAATGATCCAATAACACTTAAAACCAAAATAATTGGAACCAGTATTTTATTAGAAACATTCGTAACTCTTGCAAAATATTTTGCTCCTGCTAAACCAATTACTAACATAAAAATATTACTTATAAATAAAGAAACAATGAATGCATAAGTTATATCACCATATAATGTGAAAAGATCAGGTCCAGGTATTAATCCCTGAATCATCAATCCACCTAAAAGTACAGCAGCAACTGAATTTCCGGGAATACCTAAAGTAAGTAACGGAATTAAAGATCCACCAGTTACTCCATTATTCGCAGATTCTGTTGCAGCAACTCCTTTTGGTTCTCCTTCACCAAATTTATCATTTTTCTTACCTGATCTTTTTGCTTCATTATAACTAATGAAAGAAGCAATCGTTGATCCAGCCCCTGGAAGAATACCAATAACTGTTCCCATCCCAGAACCTTTTAAAATTGTTGGAAGTAAATTTTTAAATTCTTTCATAGTCGGCATGATCTTACCAATTTTCATATCATCAGCCGAATTAGAAATTGTTCCACCTTTACGAATAAGCTTTAATACCTGACTTACAGAAAATAATCCGATCATTGCTGGCATAAATGGAACACCACTCAAAAGATTTACATTACCAAAAGTAAATCTTGGAAAGGCACTAATTGGATCCATTCCAATAGTTGCAATTAACAAACCAAAAATTCCACTTAAAAGGCCCTTTAGTAAAGAATCTGTTGATAAAGTTACTATTGTTGTAAGACCTAAAACTGCCAAAAAGAAATATTCTGATGGACCAAATTTCAAAGCAAACTGTACCAACCAGGTAGAAATAAATAAAAGTGCAACAGCACTAACAATTCCACCAAAAAATGAACTAATAGTTGCTATACCAAGTGCTTTACCGGCTTCACCATTTTGAGCCATTGGATGTCCATCAATTGCTGTAGCTGCCGCTGCTGGGGTACCTGGTGTTGCTAAAAGTATAGAAGATATCGATCCCCCATAAATTCCTCCACAATAAACTCCACCAAGCATCGCTAAACTTGTAATAGGATTTATACTAAAGGTTACAGGTACTAATAAGGCTACTGCCATTGTTGCAGTTAAACCAGGTAATGCTCCAACAATAATTCCAGAAACCATCCCTGCTGCTACAGCCAATAAATTCATTGGCATTAACAAAACTGAAAACGCATCAAATACCATTCCAAACATTTATTATCAACTCCTTTATCTGCTAGAAAAATATGCCCCTTGGTGTAGGAACAGTAAGAAAAACTCTGAAAATTAAAAATACAAAAGCGGAAGTAAATAGTGGGACAAATAATTTTACCATCAAATTATCAATTTTTAATAAATTAAATAATATAAACATAAATAAATAAGTTGTAACAAAAAAGCCAAGATAATTCATGATATAAATATAAAATACTGTTGCAATTATAGTAATTAAAACTCGTTTTTTTCCTTCTTTATCAATAGTTACTACATCTGCTTTTTCAACAACTTCTTTTACCTCACCTGTTTCTTCGTCGACTTCTTTTTCTATATGTTTATAATTGTTTTTATTAAAAGTTTTTATTAAAAGCATAATTGAGAGAGCAGCTAAAACATAAATAATATATGTAGGAAAGATTTTTGCCATATCTGAAAATGATCTACTCCCATAATATGCTAAAGCTGATAAACAAATCATAAAAATTGAAACAATTCTATCTCTTTTCCACATTTCCATAAAAAATCACCTCTAACTTTATAATTTTTATTTTATAATTGCTAAAACAATTTATAATTAAATTTTATTAACTATAATAGATATTGACTAAAATTTCTCTTGATTTAAAAATAAGCCGGTTTTAAAACCGGCTTATTTAAGTTATAAGATTAGTTCCAAGGATTATTTTCCCACATCTTACTATATCTATCATGCATACCATATAAGTAATCAGTATATTCTTCTTGAGGCATATAATCCATAATTAAATTAAGATTTTCAGCTTCTTTTAAAAAGTCTTCATCTTCAACTACTTTAGCAAAGACATCTGATAAAATTTCAATTTGTTCTTCAGACATTCCCTTTGGAGCAGCAATACCTCTAGAGGAACCAGAGATCACCTCATGACCAGCTTCTATAAATGTTGGTGCATCTGGGTAATAAGAACTTCTCTTTTTAGCCATTACAGCTAGTACCTTTAAATCGCCAGAATCAACTAGTGATTTAACCTGACTTGCATTCATTAGACCAGCATCAACATGCTTTCCTAATAGCTGACTCTTCTGCTCAGAAGAACCATTAAAAGGAACCATGTTTAATTCCGCATCTGTTTCATCCATAATATTTAAACCTGCTAAATGGTCATCTCCACCTGGAGCACCACTGGCTGTATCTACAGGATTTTCTTTAGCATATTCAATAAATGCTTCTAAATCTTCAAACTGATCATCATTTCTTACTACTAAAACTCCGGGATCAGTTACAATGTTTGCAATCGGAACAAAACTATCTAAACTAAAGTTAGTATCTCTCATAATTGGTGGTGTAACTACATGTGGTGTATTGAGAAAACCAATAGTATAACCATCTGTTTTAGCCATAGCTAATTGTGTAAATCCAACTTCCCCACTACCACCAGGTTTATTAACAACAACTAATGACTGATCAGTATATCTTTTGAAATACTTGGCAATAGTTCTTGCTGCTGTATCTGTTCCCCCACCTGCACTAAATGCAACGATCATCTGAACAGGTTTTTCAGGATAAGCTGCCGCAACATTTGTAACAGCTAAACCAAAGACCATAATAGAAACTAATAAAATTACTAAACTCTTTTTCATTTAAAATTCCTCCCTTTTTGAATTACTTATATATAATGCAAGTTTTATGCCGAATAAAATAAATTTTCATAAAAATATAAAAAATTATAATTGAACCCTTTAAAAGCTGTTATAGCGGTGTTTGTGCTGCATAAAAAAATATATACAAAAAAAGAAAACTACCGCAAAGTAGTTTTTAAATGATTTATATTGAATTTTAACTGTGTAAAAATGTAAAGTTTACATTCTGATTTGTGAATACTTCTCATTCCTGTTCTATTCTATATTTTTCTATCCAATTATAAAGAGTTCTGCGAGAAATCTTTATAATTTTAGCTGCTTTTGTCTTATTCCCTTTAGTTATTTTAAGAGCTTTAATCAGCTCTTCTTTTTCACTCAACTCTTTTTTTCCAACCTGATAATTATTTAAAGGAAGCTGTTCATAAACTGCAGCTTCTGAAATGATCCCATCTTTAGCAGCTATTATTAATCTTTCTATTACATGCTGCAATTCCCTTACATTACCCGGCCAGTTATATTTTTTTAAAACAGATGCAGCATTCTCACTAATTAACTTCTCTTTTATATCTTCTTTTTCGCAAAACTTTTTTATGAAAAACTCCGCTAAAAGTTTTATATCCTCTTTTCTTTCTCGCAAAGGGGGCATAAAAATTGGAATAACATTTAATCGATAATAAAGATCTTTTCTGAATTCATTATCTTTGATCATCTGTTTTAAATCTCTATTGGTGGTCGCAATAACTCTAACACTAGTTTTAATTGTTTTATTTTCTCCAACTCTTTCAAATTCTTTTTCCTGTAAAACACGGAGAAGTTTAGCCTGTACTTCTAGATCTATTTCACTAATTTCATCTAAAAGAAGGCTGCCTCCATCAGCAATTTCAAATTTACCTTTTTTATCTGCTATTGCACCGGTAAAAGCTCCTTTTTTATGTCCAAATAATTCAGACTCAATTAAATTTTTACCCAAAGCAGCACAATTAACCGCAACAAATTCGTTTTCAGACCTTTTGCTGTGAGAGTGCAGAGCCTTTGCCACCAGCTCTTTTCCAGTTCCACTTTCTCCCTGAATTAAAACAGTTGAACTGTAATCAGCTGCCATATCTATTTTTTCTATTAAATTGATAACAGCCTTACTTTTTCCAACAATCTCTGGATAGCTCTCTTTTAAATCCTGGCGGCTAATTTTATCTTTTTGATCAAGTAAATTAGCTATTTTAAGCTTTAATTCTTCATAGTCAATAGGTTTAGTCAAAAACTCTGCTGCTCCCATCTTCATTGCTTTAACTGCCATTGGAATGCTGCCAAAAGCTGTCATGAAAATTACTTTTGAATTAATATTATTTTTTAAAATTTGTTCATAAAATTCTAATCCATTCATCTCAGGCATTTTTATATCTGAAATTATTAGATTTGGTTGAAAATGTTCTGCTTTTTTTAGTGCATTCAAAGGATCATTTGCATAATCGACTATATAGTTTTCAGCCTCCAAAATTGCAGTTAAAACTCTGCATATGTTTTTTTTATCATCAACTATTAAAATTTTATTCATCTTTATTATCATCCTTATAAACAGGTAATTTTACCGTGAAAATTGTGTTTGTATCAGCTTCAACCAAAATTTCACCGTCATGTCCTTCAACTATTTCCTTTGAAATACTCAAGCCAATACCATTTCCAGTTTTTTTTGTGCTAAAAAATGGATTAAATATTTTTTCTATATCTTTATCATTTATACCTTTACCATTGTCTTCAATCTTTATTTCTATAAAATCTTTATTTTTATTAAGTTCTATTTTTACAAAACCACCATCGTTTAATGCTTCTAAGGCGTTAAATAATATATTTGTAATAACACTCTTTATCTTACTGATATCTCCCTGAACTAGATGCTCAGTTTCAGGCTCTTGGTAAATCAATTCAATATTTTTAGCTTTGAACATTGGCTGTAATAAAACATGAATATCTTTTATTAAATGATTTAAGTCTATTTTTTCAAACATATAAGATTTTATGCGGGTAAAATTTAAAAACTCATCTAAAAATTTATTTAAAGTTGTAATTTCTTCCTTTATTATTTCAAAAAAAGTGCTTTCAGTAGAAAAATCACCTTTAATTTTAATTACCTCTATTGCACCTGACATTGCCTCTAACGGATTTCTTATTTCATGAGCAAAATAGGCAGACATTTTCCCAATGGTTGCCATTTGGGTCCGCTCAATTAATCTTTTTCTAATCATTAACATTTCCTCATACATCCAAATTACTGAATTATATAACTCTTGTAGTTCTTTAGGAGGCTTTTTATCTTTTAATTCCTCTATCTCAAAATTCCTATTTGGGATTTTTCTAACAATGTTCGCAAGATTTATAACAGGCTTTAATAAATGATCAGAAACAAAATTAATAAATAATAATAAGAATAAAAAAGAAACTCCTAAAACAATAACTATCATTTTGACTGAATAAGAAATTTTTTCATACATTGAATCTAATGATAAAACAATTACTGCTTTACCCATATAGACATTATTATACCTGATTTCTGCAGTACTTAAAAATTTGTTATCAAGATATTTGTGTTTTTCAGTAAGTTCATAGTCGCTTTCAGCAAATTTCCCTTCTTCTTCGTGATCAATAGAAGCAACGATCCGACCATTATTGTTCAGTATTTTAGCTTCAATAACATCTTTTTCCTCTTCAAAAGACAGTACATTTTGATTTAAAGTGCTGAACTCATAAACCAGCATCGGTTCTCTACTTATTTTAGCTAAAGTACTGGCTAAAAGTCTTCCCCGTCTTTCAATTTCTTCTTTAAATATATCCTGCTGCTGTGAAACCAAAATATAGCCAATAAAAATCATTACCAGCAGAAATATTAACATCATATAAATTATTAATCTTTTTTTTAAAGACACAATAAAAACCTCTCAGTTCATTTTTAATCTATTAAAGGAATAGTTTATTCTAATTCTTTTAAATAACTTCTAACTGGATTATATAATTCATTATTACTCAATACAAAACCATTAAAATTCATTGCTTGCATAGAATTTAAACCAGCTTCATCTGTACTTAAACTTAAAAAAGCTTCTTTAATTTTATTTATAATATCTGTATCTAAGTCGTTAATAACTGCTATCGAAGAGCCAGGAATAAAAAATGACCTTTCTAAAACTTTTATTTCAGAAAGAAGTTCATAATTTTTGGGATCATCAAGAATATAAAGTTTGATAGCTCCAGCATCAACTGATCCATAAACAACACTTTTTAATACATTAATGTGTTTTCCCGTGAAGACAAGATCTAAATTCTTCTGATGTTCAAATCCATTGTTATTTAACATAGCAAGAGGTATATAGTAGCCAGAAGTAGAATCTTCTTCTGCTGTTAAAGCTATTTTTTTGTTTTTTAAATCCTGAATAGAGTTGATTTCAGAATCTTTTCTAGTTATAAAACCTGAGCGATAATAAGGACTTCCATACTTAACTCTCATAACTATAGGAGTTATTTCTATTTCATTTTTAGCTTTCACAAAAAAGACCGGTGAATAATAACCAAGATCAATCTCTTTATTTTTCATTTTTTCAATCAATTCATCGTGGTCTTTTACCATTGAAATTTTTATTTGATAACCACTTCTTTTAGATAATTCATCTGCTATTGGCTGCCACCTACTTAGCATCGATAAAGCAGACTTTTTTGAAGGAATACCGAGCACAATATTTTTTTCATTATCTATTGCACAAACAAAACCGCTTAATAAAAGCGTGATGATGATTATAATTAAAATAACTTTAATTATTAATTTTTTCTGCATTTTAAGCTCCTTTTTTCTATTAAAAATCCACCATTTTTAATTTTTTAAAAAGTCTGACTTATTATTAATAATTCAAGCCCTGTTATAAGAAAACAGGACTTGAATTATATTATATATTTATTTTATTTGTATTTCTACCTAACAGGACATGCACCGGTTTCACAGGAAGCATCATCAATTTCTCTTTCTAGATATTCAGTTTCATATTTAGAAACTAAAGAAGGATTAAATCTTTCCATTTCTTTAACTCTCTTATTATATTCTTCTTCAGTGATTTCCTCATAGGGCATTAGATCATAGAAGTTATCATTATAGGAAATAAAAGAAATACCAACAACACTATTCCAGTTCTCCCATAACCATTCTTCTACATCTTCCCATTCATTATCTCTAACATGAACGGTGATTGATGCATTATGATCAACATAGTTTTCCATAAACATCTTATATGTTTCCAGCTGATCTATTGCATCTACATCAGCCTTAACTTCTCCCACAGGTGCTTTAACTGGAAATTCCACAACTAAAGTTTCTGGATCATCAGGATTCTGACCCACTTCAGGGTGAATAGGATAATCAAGTTCCTCACAGACTCTAGCAAGCGGATCGGAAGCAGATATTCTTACTCGACGAACATAATATGCACTATGAGAATAATGAAGTCCACTGGAAACTGTCGGCATCTGAGTCTGAGTTCCCTCAGGCTTTACAGTTGTAATTAGTTTAGGTTCATTATCTCCTACTTCTTTAGCAATTTCTCTACCCGCTTTATGAGCAACTTCCCGCAACTCCTCTAATAATTGGGCCTCTTGAGCCTCATTTAGATCAGCAGCATTTTTCATATCCTGCCAGCCTGTTAGAGATGTTCCAATTAAACGATCTCGCTTATTAATCTGATCCCATTCTGGTAGTTCAAATTCAATTAAAGCCATTCTGTAGCCGGCTCTAGCAGATAATTTTTGAGCTTCAAACATTGACTCTTTATCAAGATTACCTTCTTCATCAACAAACGACATTACATTTACAGAGGTTAAATTACATACCCCTCTGGAATCAAGAAGAATTTCAGCACAGGGGTTGACACCTTTAAAGTTTTCACGCCGGCGACTACCTTCAACTGCATTTATAAAACCAGGTTCACCACTAAAACGCATCTGCTTAACATGCCATTTCAACTGTTCTTTGGTTGGTTTTCCTTCATAGAAAATACTATTATTACTCATCTGGCGGTGAGATATTTCCTTATTAATTACCCACTCATCACCGTCTTTGACATATAAATTACTCTTTGCTTGAGCTATTTCCTTATCATCCGCACTGAAAAGACAGATCTGAGATGAGCGTCTAACTCCACCAGAAACAACATTTTCAGCAACAATATTTGCTAAATCCATAGCATCTATTGGCTTTAATTTAACCCGATTAATATCATCTAAATCGCGATCAGGTTTTTCTTTTAACAACTTATCAATCTTTGTAAACATCCTTTTTAAACTTTGATGGCCAGAAGCTGTACCACCAAATGTTTTTAATTTTTCACCTTTAGGACGTACAGAATCATAATTAAAGATAATTCTTTTTAAAGGTCGATAAGCATGATCAACTAAAAATTTGAAATAATATTCCAATGACTGAATCCAGCCTTCTTTGGAATCTCCAACATTAATTGTTACTACATCATCTTCATCAAAGTCAAAATCGGTGTATTCTCTTCTTTTATCTCTCGCTACTGGCTCATAATATTTATGAATAACTTCGATATCTGTTCGGATTTTTGGGAGTTGTTCTACATCACGCGGCAGGACTCGGAATCCAACACCACTACCAATCATCAGTAAATAAAATAAATCTTGGTATGCCTTAAAACTATCAATAACTGTAAAAGAACAATTATAATTCGACATTCCATATTTTTTAGATGACTCTGTAGAAGCTGTCCAAAGTGTACGTCCAGCCAAAAAATTCTTTAAATTATATACATTATCATAAAGTTTTTCTGCTTCTTTTTTGGTAGTCTGAGACAGTGAACAATTATATTCTACGGCCCTCTTAACTGTTTCCCACCAGTATTCACGGCGCTGCTCTTCTTCCAACCAACGTGAATATGTTCTATAATAAATAAACTCACCTAATTCAGTTGGAAAAGGATTAGGTTGATGTTTATACTGACTTAAAAAGTCGTTTGATAAAAGTGCATTTTCTCTATCTTCTTTTTTCCTCTGCAGCCTTGACTGCTGTCTTTTATTCCTATATAAAATATATGCCTTGGCTGTAGTTACATAAGCAGCCTTCATTAATTTTTCTTCTACTAAATCCTGAATTTCTTCAACCTTTGGTACCCGATCCTCATTATAAAAATCAATTATCAAATCAGATTCTACATCTAGTGCAACCTGTTCTGCATCATCCTCTGTCGCATCTTCGCCTGATTCGATCATAGCTCTATAAATTGCCTTAGTAATTTTATCTCGGCTATAAGCTACTTCTCTCTCATCCCGTTTAATTACCGTCATATCGGATTTGCTCAAAATAAAAACCTCCTCAAATTTTGCCTTAATACTAAAATATTATTATAACACATGAATATTCAACTTGCATTCTTGGGAAGCATGATTAAACTGCTTAACTTTAGATTAAAGAATAAATCTAAACAAAAACTTATTTATTGATAGTTAGGTGTATTCTTTTAAATAAACCCTAAAAATTAAATAATAATCATAAGTATTTAACTATATTATTTATTATAAGATTTGTTAACTAAGATATCAATAGCAAAAGATGAAAAACTTGAACTATTTCAATTCAAATTTTCCATCTATAGATAGTTAAAATATTAGATTTTAATGTTTTTATCGATGTATTTCTTCTTTTTTACCCTGATAAATCTCAACCTGTTCCCAGGTCGGGAGCCCCTCTATATCTCCCTTAACAGTTATACATAAGGCTCCAACTAAATTCGCCAGCTCAACTGCATCTCTAATTGGTAATTTCCTTAATAAACCACTAATTAAGCCTGCTGCAAAAGCATCTCCTGCTCCAATCAAGTCCACAATGTTATCCACACAGTACGGCTCAACATGCTCAATTTGATCTCCTTGATAATATAATGCTCCTTTAGCACCAATCTTAAGCACTATCAGTGAGCCGGGTTCCATCATTTCATAAAAACCCTTAATAATTTCTTCTGGATCAGAAAGCCCCAGCAGTATTTCTCCCTCTTCTACTCCCGGCAGCAGCACATTAACCTGAGGGATTATATCTAACATTACTTCTCTCATTTCTGCTATAGAATCCCAGAGTTTAAGTCTTAAATTCGGATCAAAAGAAATTTTTAAATTATTTTCACGGGCCACCTTCAAAGCTTCAAAAAACGCTGCCTGAGCACTCGTGCTTAAAGCAGGTGTAATGCCGGTTAAATGAAGGTGTTTCGCTTTTTTTATATAATTAGTATCAATATCTTCTTTAGATAGATGACTGGCAGCAGAATTATCACGATAATAAAAAACTTTCGGTTCTTTAGTTGTATGCATTTCTTTTATTAATAATCCGGTTCTATGTTCTGAATCTCTACTTACCTGAGATACATCCACACCTTCACCGCGAACAAAAAATTCTACATAATCACCAAGTGGATCCTTCCCCAGTTTACTGATCCAGCCGGAATTAAAGCCAAGCCTTTTAACACCAATTGCAACATTGGATTCAGCTCCTGCTATATACTTAGAAAAATTATTCAAATACTTTAAAGAACCTACTTCCTGTGGTGCCATTGCCGCCATTGTTTCTCCAATAGTAACAAGATCAATCATTTAAAATTCCTCCTAAAAAAATAAAAATATGCCTTTAATGCTAAAATTTAAAAAAAGGCCACAGCCATAAGCTGCAGCCCTCTATTAGAATAGAATTATTATCTCTTTATCTTTTAACTCTACCAGAAGCATTTCCGCCAGCTAAAGTTTCTACTTCTTTAACACTTACATGGTTAAAGTCACCAGGGATTGACTGCTTTAAAGCAGAAGCGGCAGCTCCAAACTCAGCAGCTTCCTGAAGTCCTTTACCGGTTACTAGAGAATAAATTAAGCCACCAGCAAAAGAGTCTCCTCCACCAACACGATCAATAATCGTAATCTCATATTTAGTTGACTGAACAAAGTTCTCTCCGTCAAAGAGAATAACTAACCAGCCATTATTAGATGCACTGTGGCTGATTCTTAAGTGACTTCCTACTAATTCTAAGTCAAAGCGATCAATTAACTGCTTGGCAACATCTTTATAACCTTCAACATTTAAGTCACCACCAGTAATATCAGAACCACTCTTAATATCAAATACCATTTCGGCATCTTCTTCGTTAGCAATTACAACATCAGTATATTCCATTAAACCTTCCATAACCTGACCGGCTCGTTCTCTACTCCAGAGCTTAGCTCGATAATTCAAGTCACAACTTACCTTTACTCCATGTTTTTTAGCAGCCTTAACAGCTTCTAAAGTAACATCTGACATCTGCTCACTTAAAGCAGGAGTAATTCCTGTATAATGGAACCAGTCTACATCAGCAAAAATTTCTTCCCAGTCAAAATCTGCACTCTCAGCTTCAGCAATTGCAGAATAGGCTCTATCATAAACTACATTAGATGGTCGCTGGCTTGCACCATTTTCACAGTAATAGATTCCTAAGCGGTCTCCACCACGAGCAATGTAATTTGTATCCACACCAAAACGACGAATTTCGTTTAAAGCAGCCTGACCAATTGGATTGTCAGGTAACTTAGTTACAAAACGAGCATCCAGACCATAATTAGCTAAAGATACAGCAGTATTTGCCTCTCCTCCACCATAAATCACATTAAAAGTATCAGCCTGAATAAAACGCTCATGATTAGGTGGTGTCAAACGTAACATAATTTCTCCAAAAGTAACAACTTTCTTAGACATAATATAAAAACCTCCCGATAATTTTTGGTTTAATTTGAATAAAACAATTTTATAGTAATAATTCAGATGAACAAGAAAATAATTTTATAAACAGATGTGCTTTTACTAATAAAATGTAACTTTCAGCTGACCAGTCTGCTCAAAGATATGAGAGCAATCCAGCCGACCTTCTGTCCCAAAAGAAATAGTCTTAAATCTCATAAATTAAGAACTTTATCTAGAATAACTTAATGAAGATTTCTAATAAATCAGGTTGAAGGGCAGGACGCCCTGAACTGACCGTGCCACAGGAGGTGGCAATCGGGAAATGGGCTTGATTTATTAGAAAGATGAATTTTAGTTATTCTTTAAAGTTATTCCTGAAATGAGATTTAAGCCATTTCTGCTCTGGCTTCCTTAATCAATCTAATAAATTCTTTAGCAGTTTCAGTTACCTGCTTATAGTCACCGGTCTTAGCACCTTTACTTAAAGAACTACCTACACCAACAGCTAAACTACCAGCTTTGATCCAGTCTTTAACATTATCTAAGCTAACTCCACCAGTAGGCATAAGTGGTGCTTGTGGTAAAGGAGCTTTAATAGCACTAATAATTTTAGGACCAAATAGAGTTGCAGGGAAAATCTTAACAATATCTGCTCCATATTTCATTGCTTTAACTACTTCTGTTACACTCATTGCACCAGGCATAACAGCTTTTTGATAGCGATTACACATAGCAATAGTTTCTTCATCTAAAGAAGGTGAAACAATATACTCAGCACCAGCTAAAATGCAAGCACGAGCAGTTTCTGCATCTAAAACAGATCCTGCACCAATTAACATCTCTTCTTTACTATATTCATCTGTTAACTGCTTAATTACATCAACAGCTCCAGGAACAGTCATTGTAATTTCAATGGCCTCAATTCCACCTTTTTTTACAGCCTCTGTAATTTTTAATGCTTTTTCAGCATTTTCAGCTCTAACAACAGCAACTATCCCGGTTTCCTCAACTCTTTTTAAATCTTCAACTTTACTCATTAAATAAGCCTCCTTTAATTTTTATACCCTTTGCCAAAACAGCTCAACAAATTATTCTAATTTTTAGCCGGTATTTTTTAATATCCGTTTTTAGTATTCACAATAAATTAATGTTTTAAAAACCCGGCTTTATTTCAATATTTACTATTAAAAACTATAATAAAACAATTTGTTTCTAATAGTAAAACACTGTTTTATTTATGTCTCGTTTAATATTATTCTATACTCAAAGCAATAATCCTTCTTTTTTTTTGAAAAAAAATTAAAAAATCTTTATAAATAAAAAAGAGTCCAATAAAGGACTCTTTTTTTGTACCCGGTACGAAAAAGCTTTTTCGTACCGGGTACAAGTGAAATTGATTACAAAGTTCTGGATTTATTTAATAACATCAGTTCCCATAAATGGTCTTAACACTTCTGGTACTGTAACTGTTCCATCTTCATTCTGATAATTTTCTAAAATTGCAGCTACTGTTCTTCCAATTGCCAAACCTGAACCATTTAGTGTATGCACAAATTTAGTGCTAGCTTCTGGCTCTGGACGATAACGAATACCAGCTCTTCTTGCCTGAAAATCCTCAAAATTGGAACAGGAAGAGATTTCTCGGTAAGTCTCATAAGCAGGCATCCAAACTTCTAAATCATATGTTTTAGCAGATGAAAAAGTTAAATCACCGGTACAAAGATTAACAACCCGATAAGGTAGCTCCAGTTTCTGCAGTACATCTTCGGCATCAGCTGTTATCTTCTCTAACTCATCATAAGAATCTTCCGGCTTCACAAATTTAACCATTTCAACTTTGTTAAACTGATGCTGACGAATAATTCCCCTAGTATCACGACCATGAGCTCCAGCCTCAGCTCTGAAACAAGCACTATAAGCTGTTAGATACTCTGGTAACTGTTCAACATCTAAAATTTCATCTCTGTACATATTTGTTACAGGCACCTCAGCTGTTGGAATTAAATAATAATCTAAACCTTCCAGCTTAAACATATCTTTTTTAAATTTTGGCAGCTGTCCAGTACCAGTCATACTATCTGCATTTGCAATAAATGGAGGAAAAACTTCTTTATAACCATGTTCATCAGTGTGTAAGTTAAGCATAAAGTTAACTAAGGCTCTTTCAAGTCTAGCTCCAGCACCTTTCAAGAAAGTGAAACGTGTACCTGTTACCTTTCCACCTCTTTCAAAATCTAGAATATCCAGTTTTTCTCCAAGATCCCAGTGGGCTTTATAATCAAATTTGAATTTTCTCGGTTCACCCCATTTTCTAACTTCCTTGTTATCTTCTTCGTCTGTACCAACAGGTACCGATTTATGCGGTATATTAGGAATTGTCAATAATAAATTGTTTAATTCTGCTTCTACTTCTGCAATTTCTTGATCTAAATCTTTAATTTTAGCAGATACATCCTGCATTTCCGAAATTAAATCAGAAGCATCTTCTCCATTTCTTTTCAGTTCACCAATTTTATCAGAATTTACATTGCGCTTATGTTTTAACTGTTCTGCTTCATATAAAAGATCACGTCTTTTATCATCAAGCCCCTTAAATTTGGTAATAGGTGATTCCATATTTCTTTTTTTCATTGATTCTTCGACTACCTCTGGATTCTCTCTAATAAACCTCAAATCTAACATCTTTTTTTCCTCCCTATTATGTTATTCTAAATTATTTTAAAATGTTAATCAAAACCAATATAAATTAGCTCAAAAACAAAAAAACTCCTCCCTAAAAAGGGACGAGATCACTCGTGGTGCCACCCTAATGACAGCAAATGCTGACGCTTAAATAGTTTTAACGGGCTCAACCGGTTCAGCTTACTCAAGCAGTTTTTCAGCTTCACAGCTCCAGACTGGATTCAATAATTAACTGGCTGATTTACAGCATCCATCAGCTTTCTTATTTCAGTTAATAAATTTACTATTGTCCTTCTCGGCTTTTAAATAAATAGTTGGCTATCTAATTGTTATATTTATTATATTACAGCATTTTTTTAAATTCAAGTAAATCTAATCAAAAATTAAAACAATTAAAAAATAAATATTCTTTATGATTATCTTTAATCATTGACTTTCCTCGGGACAAGCCCAGAAGATTTGCAGGCAGACTTTCATTCTAACACTTTCATCAGTTATTCTAATCAATTATTCTAAATAAATTTTTTCTAATCTTTCACTTAAATTACAAACTACTTCATAGTTAATAGTTCCACAAAGAGCAGCAATTTCTGCAGCTGATATTTCCTGCTTCCCCTGTTTTCCGATTAAGACTACTTCATCACCAACTTCAACATTATTAAGATGATCAATACTAACAATAGTTTGGCCCATACAAACTCTACCCCTTATCGGTGCTCTCTCCCCCTTAATTAGGACTTCTCCTTGATTAGAGAGCAAACGTGAATAGCCATCTTTATAACCAATAGGTAAAACAGCAACTTTTTCTCTACTTTTTGTTTTATATGTTGAACCATAACTAACATACGAATTTATCGGTAATTCTCGTATTTGAACAATTTTGGTTTTAAATGATAAAATCGGTTTTAAGTCTGCCTTTTTATTTAAATCAGCAGATGGTAAAAGCCCATAAAGAATAATTCCAGGTCTAACCAAATCCAAATATGTTTCAGATAAATCTATTATGGAAGCACTGTTAGCAATATGAATAAGCGGTAAATCTATATTTTCTTTTTTAATAACTTCTATAGCTTTATTGAATCTCTTTAGCTGAAGATAAGAATATTCTTTATCTGCTTCATCAGCCTGGGCCAGATGAGAAAAAAGACCATCTACCTTTATAAATTTTAATTCCTTAATAAATTTTAAAACATCTAATATTTCTCTTGGAAAAAAACCAATTCTCCCCATACCCGTATCTATTTTTAAGTGAATTTTTATAATTTTATCTAATTTTAATCCAGCTTCATTAAGCTTTTTTAGAGTTTCCCAACTAGCTGCAGTTTGAATAAGATCTCCTTTTAGAACATCCATAATCTGAGAATCTAAAATTTCAGCTAAAACTAAAATTTTTTCTTCTATCCCAGCCTCTCTTAATTCTAAACCTTCATCAGGGCTGCCAACACAGAAATAATCAACTCCCAAGCTAGATAATTTTTTAGAAACTTCGACAGCCCCATGTCCATAAGCATTTGCTTTAACAACTGCAGCAATTTTAGTGTTTTTATTAATTCTATCATTAATAAATTTATAATTATTTTCTAAAGCATTCAGATCAATTTCAATCCAGGCCGGTCTTTTTAGCTGCAGCTCCATCATTTTACCTCCATAAAATTTTTTTAGGTCAAATCTATATCTTTTTAAGCATTTAGTTTCATATGATTTATTCCCATTCACCTAATAATTGATCTAAATCTTTATAATCTTGATCAAAACTTTCAGCTACAGCCTGACAGATGATTTCTCCCTGGTAAATATTCAAACCAAGAGCAAGCGAATAATCATCTAACATAGCTTTTTTATATCCCTTAGAAGCTAATTTATTTATATAAGATAGTGTGGCATTAGTCAAAGCAAAAGTTGAAGTTCTAGCTACAGCTCCCGGCATATTTGCAACCGAATAATGAATTACCCCATATTTCGTAAATACAGGATTATCATGAGTTGTTGGATAAGTTCCTTCAATACATCCCCCCTGGTCAATTGCTACGTCAACAACGACTGAACCAGCTTTCATTGTTTTTATCATCTTTTCTGTAACCAGATTTGGAGCCTTAGCTCCTGGAATTAAAACAGCACCAACAACTAAATCAGCATCTTTAACTTCCTCTGCAATATGTGAAGGATTGGACATAATGGTTTTAATACTGCTGTGGAATATATCATCTATATAACGCATTGTAGACTGATTAATATCCATTATTGTTACTTCTGCCCCCATACCAAATGCTACTCTAGCTGCGTTTCGACCAACAATACCACCACCAACAACTACAACTTTCGCCGGTTTAACTCCAGGAACTCCACCTAAAAGAACACCACTTCCTCCCTTAGGTTTTTCTAAATAAGAAGCTGCCGCCTGGACAGATAACCTGCCGGCAACCTCACTCATTGGAGTTAAAAGAGGTAATTCTCCATCATCATTTTGAACAGTTTCATAGGCAAAAGCTGTAATTCTTTTTTCTTTTAAAAATTTTAGCAGCTCCTCGTTGGCAGCTAAATGAAGGTATGTAAAAAGAATCTGACCTTCTTTAAAAAATTTATATTCTTCCTTTAGTGGTTCTTTAACTTTAATGATCATTTCTGCTCTATCAAATAATTCATTTTTGTCAGTTACTATTTCTGCACCTGACTCTTTATAAGCTTGGTCAGAGATACCACTCCCTTGACCTGCTTTTTCTTCAATCAATATTTGATGACCTGCATTTTTCAAAATCTCTGCTCCAGCTGCAGTCAAAGCTACTCTATTCTCATTATTCTTTACTTCTTTTGGCACAGCAATTATCATTAAAATCAGCTCCTCAATTATTTTTTTAAACTGTATAATAATAATAACAGATATAAAAGCTTATTAAAAGATTTTTTTTGCACTTGTTTTTGACATATGTTATTAATTGGTGATATAATTTTTACTAGTTATTCAATTAATCTATATTGAAAGAGAGTGATATTATGAAATTAAAAGTTGCTTTAGCTACAAATGATGGAAAAAATTTTAGTAACGGACATTTTGGAGAAGCAGATAAGTATTATATATATGAGTTCGATACTTATAATTATAAATATCTTAAATCAATAGAAAATAATTCTATTGAAGAAACAAAACATGCGGATCCTAAAAAAGCAAAAAGTATTATTTCTATCCTAAAAAAAGAAGGAGTTAAGGTAGTTTGTAATTTAGCTTTTGGAGCCAATATCAATCGGGTAAAAAAGAAATTAGTTCCTGTAATTACTTCCAAAAACTCGCTGGATGAAGGCCTTAAAGAATTAATAGCAAATTATGATCAGCTAGTCCAACTTTGGGATATTGGAGAAAAAAGAGAGTACTTAAATCTAAAATAGATTAAGTACTCTGCTTAAAAAGTCTTTTGCACGTGGATTTTCTGGTGCATTAAATATTTTTTTTGGATTACCTTCTTCAATTATATTACCCTCATCCATAATTATTACTCTATCAGCAACATCCCGGGCAAAACTCATCTCATGAGTTACAATGACCATAGTCATACCTTCAGCTGCCAGATCTTTCATAACTTCTAATACATCTCCAACCATCTCTGGATCTAAGGCAGAAGTTGGTTCATCAAAAAGCATCACATCAGGTGACATGGCTAGTGCTCTAGCTATGGCTATTCTCTGTTTCTGTCCGCCTGATAATTGAGCTGGATAAGCTTCTGCTTTTTCTAATAAGCCGACTTTTTTTAGTAAATCTGCAGCAATTTTTTGTGCTTCTGCTTTTTCAATATTTTTAAGCTTAATTGGTGCTAATGTTATATTTTCCATTACATTCATATGGTTAAAAAGGTTAAACTGCTGAAAGACCATCCCCATCTTCTGTCTCAGTTCATTAATATCATGATGTTCATCGTCCATAATCGAAATTCCTTCAAATATAATATCACCAGAACTGGGCTCTTCTAATCTATTCAAACAACGTAGAAGTGTGCTTTTCCCTGAACCACTAGGTCCAATTACAGAAACAACTTCTCCTGTCTCTACAGTCAAATCAATATCTTTAAGTACATGTAAATCGCCAAAATATTTATTTAATTTCTTAATCTCTAGCATACTCATGCTGTATCCATCCTCTTTTCTAGTAATCCAATAAATTTAGAAAGACTAAAAGTAATTACAAAGTAAATTAAAGCTGCTATAATTAACGGTTCAAAAGGTTGATAGGTATTACCTCTAACTGTATCCGCATTATACATTAAGTCATGAATTCCAATAATTGAAACAATAGCAGATTCTTTAATAACTACTATAAATTCATTACCTAAAGCTGGCAAAATATTTTTGAAAGCCTGAGGCAATATAATCTTTTTCATTGTCATTAAATAAGGCATTCCTAATGAACGAGCTGCTTCCATCTGTCCCTTGTCTACCGCCTGAATTCCAGCCCTGAAAATTTCTGCTACATAAGCACCACTATTAATTGACATTGCTATAACCCCAGCCATAAAGTCACCCACATTCTGCCCTAAGAGTGGAAAATCAGGGAATTCTATACCTAAGTAAGGAAGGCCATAATAAATAATAAATAATTGAACTAAAAGCGGTGTCCCTCTAATAAATTCTATATAAACGGAAGCTATTCCTTTTAAAATTTTATTGCTAGAAATTTTAAACATAGCCAATAATATTCCAATCAAAATACCAAATAATACTGCAAAAAATGCCAGTAAAATTGTTATTTGAGTTCCATTAATAAAAAAGTTTTTATAATCTATTAAAAATGAAAAATCCATATTATCCTCCTAGTCTAACCTCTAAATATCGGAAGTGTATTTGCAGCTGCCGGCATAATATAACTTTGAGGCAGTTCATCAAATTCAGCTTCCACAATTTTTAATGCTTCAGAAAAATCTTTAACAACTTTAATATCAGTATTGCTTAAAATCCTTTTATCTAAGTCACTAACCAAAATCAAGTTTATATTCTCAACTTCTTTAGTAATTAAATAACCTGTGTAACGAGAAATGGTAAATTTATTTCGCAAAACTTTTTCTCTACTAAGATTATCTTTATAATTTTGAATAATCTCTTCTACTTCTGGATGGCCAATTCCCTCTTTACACTCAGAAAGCAAAATTAAATAACCACCATTTTTTACAGCCTTAGCAGCATTAACTAAAGCTTTTGAACCCTGATATAAGTTAATATCTTTTGGATAACCACCACAAGATGCAAAAACCAAATCTGCTTTTTCTTTTATTTCAACCCCGAAAATATCTCTACAGATTTCACAGCCTTTTTTATGAGCTTCCAGTATATCTCCTGCAACTGCCGCTGCAATACCTCCATCTGCGTCAGGTATTACATTAAAAATAAAATCGACATCAATCATTTTTGCTGCTTCTAGCATATCCAAATTAACAGGATTATCTTCAAGATGATTATTAGTAACAGTTTCTTTTATTCCGGCTCCCTCTTTTTCTGCCATTGCTAGAGAATGATTTTCCATAATTGATTCATAACCTGCAATCCCAGGTAAAATTGATTTTCTTCCACCAGCAAAACCAGCTAAATCATGAAAAATGATACCTCCAGTTAAAACTAGCCTATCAGTCTCTAGTGCTAATTTATTAATCAAAACAGGGGTCCCATAAGATGTTTCCCCTAGATATTTTAATTGTTTTTGATCCTGACCATTATGATCCAAAAAATTTATTTTACCATAATATTTACCTAATAAGCTTTTAATTTCAGCTTCGGAATGATTACGGTGAGACCCGGTTGCTGATAAAATATTAATATCTTCTAATTTAACTCCACCGGTTTTTAGTTCTTCAATGATAAAAGGTAATATTTTATCTATCTGCTGCCAGCTTCTAGTAATATCAGAGATAACTATTGTTACTGTCTCACCATGATTTACAATTTCTTGAAGTCTACAACTGCCGATTGGAAATGCTAAAGATTTTTTTATTATTAATTCCAATTCCTTTTTTTGAAGATTATTACTGCTGATAATACTTTTAATATTATCTTTAGGTATTTTAAAATCAATTTTTTTATTCCCATATTTTAATTCAATTTCATTCTGCAAATTATTCATCTCCTGCTTATTTAAAAATTAATTATGTTAATTAAATTGTTGTGAAAAATCATCAATTCTATCAAATGCTTCCCTCAAATTTTCCAATTTTAAAGTGCAGGCAATTCTTATGAAGTCTCCCTTCTGATCTCCAAAATCATTTCCCGGAAGAACTAAAACTCCTTTTTCTTCTAGCAGTTTCAAAGCAAATTTTTCTGCTTTAATTCCACTTTTTTTAATACGAGGAAATATATAAAATGATCCTTCAGCTGCAGCTACTTCCATTATTTTATTGGCTTTTAAACGCTGATTTGCATATTCAACTCTTTTAGCAAAATTATTCCTTATTTCTCTTTTTATTTTTTCTTCATTTTTTAAAGCTTCGAGTGCTGCCCGCTGAGAAACTGTTGGAGCAGAATAACAAACTCCCTCATTAATATTCTGCATTATATCAAGAATATTTTTATCTGCTATTACAAAACCAAGACGCCAGCCTGTCATAGCAAAAGTTTTAGAAAAACTGTTTAATAAAATAATCCGTTTAAAGTCATCTTTGAATTTAATTAGTGAATAAAATTTATTTTTATAATCAAAATTCTCGTAAACCTCATCCGAAAAAATTAAAATATCATGTTTCCTTGCAATTTTTAATAATTCTATCAGTGTTTCTTTTTTCTGAACACTACCAGTTGGATTATGTGGAGAATTAATTAGAATTGCTTTAGTTTTTTTACTTACAGCTTTGTCTATAGCCTTTAGATTAAGCTGAAAATCAGCTTCGAATTTATTTTCAACAAATACAGGCTTACCCCCTGCCAGTTTCACCTGTTCTTTATAGGGAGAAAAATAAGGTGATGGAATTATCACTTCTTCACCTGGATTTAAAACTGCTGCCAAGGCTAAAAATGTCCCATGACAGGCTCCAACAGTTAGCATTATTTCTTCTTTATCAATTTTTCGATTATAATTTTTATGGTAATATTTAATTATCTCTTCTCGAAGCTCCATATCACCACGAGGATGAGCATAACGAGTATAACCATTTTCTGCATCAAAAGCAGCTTTTCTAATGATGTTTTTGGCGGTTATTAAATCTGGATCACCCAAACTTAAATCAATTATCCCTTTTTTACTAGCCTTTAATTCTGCTGCTTTAGCAAAAAAGGATTCTTTTTCTGTTTTGAATTTTTTACAAATATATCTATTGCTCATAATACCCTCCTAAAAACATAAGCAATTTAATTTATTAAATATTAATTGGACAAATTTCCAATTAATTTGTTTCCGCTAATTTTGTAGCTTCAGCGATAAACTCTGTGATTTTATTATTTTCGATTAACTTTTCTAAGCTAGTATTTATTTCTTCTATAAGCTCAGAATTCCCTTTATCTACTGCAACTGCAACTCCATCTTCTTTACCCAATGAGATATCTGCAACTTCTAGATCATCATTTGCCTGAGCATAGGAAGTAGCAACAGGTTTTACTAAAACTATTCCATCTACTTTATCATTTTTTAGTTCTAAAACCAGATCGGTTATTTTACTTAAAAATTTATATTCTGAAGCATTAATTTTTTCTTCGGCAATTTCCTGCTGAATTGTAGATTTTTGAGCAGCAATTTTCAATCCATCTAAATCTTCAAATTTTTGATAAGATGATGCTTTTTCACTTTTAGTCAATAATTTCTGTTCTGCTTCATAATAGGGAATAGAAAAATCAACATTTTCTGCCCGTTCAGCGGTGGGTACCATACCAGCAATTATAAAATCAATATTTCCTGCCTTTAAAGCTGCCAATAGACCATCAAATTTCATATCCTTAATTTCTAATTCTACACCCAAGTCATCTGCAATGGATCTTGCAATTTCAATATCAAACCCAACAATTTGATCTTCTCCATCAATCTGCTTGTGAAACTCATATGGTGGATAGTCAGCAGCTGTTCCAAGCACAATTTTCCCATCTTCTTTTATTTGTTCTAATTTAGTCAAATCTTCATTTCCTGTACAGGCACCTAATAATAATGCAGCACCTACAATAATAAACACTAATAAATATAACTTTTTTCCTTTAAACATCTTCTCTCCTCCTTATTTTTTCTCAATAAAAAGCCTATAAAATACAAAAAACTCGTCCTCTAAAATAAATTAGAGACGAGATTAAACCCGTGGTACCACTCTTTTTTGACGAAAAGTCCACTCATTGCTTTAACACAGCTTAAATGTCTTTACCTATCTGTTCAAAAGAACAGTTTGAGTAAAGCTCCTCCAGGATGCGCTTCAATTTAATCTTAGCTCTGGACTCACAGCTGCTCCAGATTGCTGAGGCTAATTTTAAATTTACTCTTCCTTTCACAGGATTTAATATTAATTTTTTATAATTATACACATAATGCGGGTCAATTGCAAGTAATTAAATAAAAAAATTCCTGCTTCAATGACATGAAACAGGAATTTATATGCTAATCTATATAATTCATATTGCTTTTAAAGATTAATTTCAACTTCAGATTTTTCTCTTAAACCTTCAACAAACTCTTGAAATGCCTGACTTTGTTTTTGACTTCTGAGCTGACTTTTAATCTGAGAACTAACTTCTTCAAAATCTCTTATTCCAGCTTCTCTAGACTCAGTAACTTTAATTAGATGGAAACCAAACTGAGTTTCAACAGGCTCAGAGCTAAGTTCGCCCACATCTAAACTCATTGCTGCATCACGGAAAGTTGCATCTAAACCACGTTCTTCTGCAGTTATAAAACCTAAATCTCCACCGTCTTCTGCAGTTGGACCTGTAGAATGTTCTTTAGCCATTTCTGCAAAATCTGCACCATTATTAATTTCAGTTAATACTTCTTCAGCTTTTTCTTTTTCATCAAATAAAATGTGGCTAACTCTTTTTTGGGCTGCAGTTTCAAATTGTTCTTGATTATTATTATAAAAATCTTCTGCTTCTGAATCAGTAACTTCAATCTCATTTACTACTTCTTCTCTTAATTTATTAACTAAAAATCCATTCATATTATTTTCAAAAAACATATTTTTGTATTGTTCCATTGACTCAAAACCCTGTTGTTGAATAGCTTTTTCTAACTGCTCATCATTTAAATTATTTTGTTGTTTTAAAGCATTTACTTGTTGGTCAAAAATATTATTCATTTCTTCATTACTAACTTCAATCCCTCTATTTTTTGCTTCCTGAACCAGCAATTCATTAGTAACTAGCTGCTCTAATTTTAATTTGCGAAATTCTTCTATAACACCCTGCCCAGATTCTGTTTGTAACATTACAGAAGCAAATTCCTGATTAGACTGTAACAGCTGCATTAAGATATCTCTAACACCTGCAAACTGTTCAAGTTCCTGCATAGAAATTTCTTCTCCATTAACATAAGCTGCAACTTCAGGTGTTTCTTCTGTAACTGTTTCATTAATATCTTGAGCATCTTGCGCCATTACAGGCACTGATAAAACTAAAAATAAAATTGCTGAAATAACTAAGACATTTTTCTTTAAATTCATTAATAAACACTCCCAATTAAAATATTCGAATATTATGATTCACTAAATTTAATTATACCATAATTTCTTTAATTAGCAAGAATTCATAGCGTTTTCTAATTCAATTTTAATTATTATAAAACTATAAATTTCTTAACTATTGAAAGCGCAAAAAAAGAGAGAAGGTTTAAATCCTTCTCTCAGAATTATTTTATTCTGCTAATTTTGGTTTTAATATTCTAAGCATTAAAGCTGTCACTATTGTACCAGCAATTATTGACAAAGCATAAAAACCTAGATTAGTTACTACATTTGGAATTGGGAGTACAAATATTCCACCATGTGGAGCTTTTAAACCAACGCCAAATAGCATTGATAAAGCACCTGTAACAGCGGAACCAGTCATAATTGATGGAATTACTCTTATAGGATCGGCTGCAGCAAAAGGAATCGCACCCTCTGTTATAAATGAAATTCCCATAAACCAAGCAGGTTTTCCTGCCTCAATTTCCTGACGAGTAAATCTATTTTTAAATAGTGTTGTTGCTAAAGCAAGGCCCAGAGGGGGAGTCATACCTGCCGCCATAATTGCTGCCATAGGCCCATAAATTTCTGATCCCAAAAGTCCAACCCCAAAAGTATATGCAGCTTTATTAACAGGTCCACCCATATCAAAAGCCATCATAGCACCTAATATTAGTCCTAATAAAACTGCATTTGTTCCTGTCATACCATTTAACCAGCTTTCTAAGCCATTCATTATTCCTTCTACTGGTGGTCCAATTAAATATATCATTAAGAGTCCAACTATTAAACTAGAAAGAAAAGGTAAAACTAAAACAGGCATTAAGCCCTGTAAGTTTTCTGGTAACTTTATAGTATTTTTTAACCATTGAGTTAAATAACCAGCAAGAAATCCAGCAATAATACCTCCTAAAAATCCAGCTCCAATACTACTTGCCAGCATACCACCAATCATACCTGGTGCAATACCAGGTCGGTCAGCAATTGAGAATGATATATAACCAGCAAGTACCGGCACCATCAGTGCAAAAGCTGCTCCACCACCGATTTGACTTAAAGCAGCTGCAAGTGATCCTTCCTGTTCAGCAGCATTAATACCAAAAACAAACGATAAAGCAATCGCTAATCCTCCCGCTACAACAAAAGGAAGCATAAAGGAAACACCGGTCATTAGATGTTTATATGGTCCAGATCTTTTTTCTTTTCTTTTTTGTTTTTCATCACTAACCTGACTCTGAAGATTATTTTCAAGCTCTGTTTTTTCTCCTTTTTCAGCTTTTTCAAGTGCTTGATTAATTAAAGCTTCAGCATCATCAATAGCATCAGCCACAGCCACTTCAACAATCGGCTTACCTGCAAAACGTTCTTTACTGACATTTGTATCAGCTGCAATAATAACTGCATCTGCTTCTTTGATATCTTGGTCATTTAATTCATTTTCTACTCCGACTGAGCCCTGAGTTTCTACTTTCATTTTTAAATCCATTTTTTTAGCTGCTTCTTCTAATGATTCTGAAGCCATATAAGTATGAGCAATTCCAGTTGGACAGGAAGTTACAGCAACAATTTTTTTCATAACCTATTCCTCCTTGTTTTTAAAAGTACTGTAAAATATTTTTGAAAATTTAAGAAACAATAATTAAATTTTTTCTAAAATACTCATTACTTCATCTTCATTTTTTGCTTCTAGTAAACTATTTCTAAAATCATCATGTACTAAATTTCTAGAAAGTTGAGCTAACAATTTTAAATGTTCATCATGAGATTCTTCAGGAACTGTGATCAAGAAAAATAAATGACTTGCTTTTTTGTCCATTGAGCCATAATCAATCCCAGCTTCTGAACGGCCAAAAGCTACTGCTGGTCTTTTAACTGCATCACTTTTAACATGAGGGATGGCAACACCTTTTCCTACTCCAGTAGTTCCTTTAGCTTCTCTTTCCATAGCTTTTTTGATAATTTCTTCTTTATCTGTAATCACATCATTTTCTGCCATAATTTCAATCATTTCTTTAATTACAGAATCTTTATCACTACTTATCAAGTTCATTTTAATTAAATTTTTATTTATAAATTCATTAACTTCCATTTTTTTACCCCTTTTCTTAATTTATTTAATATATTTTTTCTACCTTGATACTCTCTGTTATTCTTTCGACTAATTTTTTATCAATATCAGCAACAGATCCATTTTCAACAAAAGAAGTCGCTAGAGCTGCGGCAAAAACACCTGTATCTTTAAGGCTTTCATTTTTGTCTATTTCAGCAGCTAAGCCTGCGACCATAGTATCCCCAGCGCCCACTGTGGTTTGAGATATTTTAACTTGAGGTGTATAAATTCTATATCCTTCAGTTTGAGATGCAATAAATGCACCTTTATCGCCTAAAGATATCATGATAATCTCCACACCTTGATCTAATAAATATTTAGCTCCTTTTTTTAAATCATCATTACTATTAATTTTTATTCCCAATAAATTTTCAATTTCTTCAAGATTGGGTTTTACTAAATATGGTGCCTTTTTTAAAGCTAACTTAAACTCATCACCTGAACTATCTAAAATAACTTTAGCATTTTTTTCTTTTGCTTTTTCAATAAGTTCAGCATAGATATTTTTCTCAGCACCAGCTGGTAAACTACCTGATAAAACTATAGTTTTGTTTTTATCAACTATTTTATCAAAGTATTTAATAAACTCTTTTATATCTTTTTCAGCAACTTTTCCATTTTCATTAATTTCTGTTTCTTGATTAGTATTTTTTTCTTTAATCTTTAAATTTTGTCTTGTTTCATAATCTGACCAAATAAAATTAGATTCAACTTTCTTGTCTTTAAGCATCGAATCAATCATTTTACCATTATTACCACCAATTATACCTAAGGCTTTATTTTTAACTTCTAAACTTGTTAAAACTTCGGAAACATTAATTCCTTTGCCACCACCCAAAACTGTGGTCTCTTTAACTCTATTTAATTTTCCAAGTTTAAAATTATCAATAATTATTATTTTATCTAAAGCTGGATTTAAAGTAACAGTTAAAATCATATCTCCACCTCCTTTTTTTAAAATTAGGCTAAAATTATTTCTATTTTTTCTTCATTTAGTTTTCTTTCTTTACTCTCTTCAATCGAATCTGTAATAATAAAATCTATTTGACTTAGTTCTGCAAATTTATAAAAATATATTTCTTCCCATTTACTATGATCGAATAAAACGAAATTTTCTCCAGCAATTTCTAAAGCAATTTCTTTTATTTTTGCTTCCCTTAAATCAGGAGTTGTAGCAGATGAACTTAGTGTAAAACCATTTGAGCCAATAAAACTTTTATCAACTCTCAATTTCTTTAAATAATCTTCAGCCATTGGTCCGATCATTGCTTCTGTCGACCATTTGAAATTTCCACCAATAACTACTAATTCACATTCTAAATTAATTTCATTTATATTGTTTATAATATGAAGAGCATGTGTTACAATAGTTAAATCTTTTTTGTTTTTTAAATTATTGATAATATATCTGGTAGTAGTCCCAGCATCAATAAAAATTGTATCTCCATCTTTTATTATTTCAGCAGCTTTTTCACCAATTTTTTTCTTTTCTGTAGCTAATTTATCTTCTTTTTCTTTAAAAGTGGGTTCTAACTTACTGCTGCCGCTTAAAATAGCTCCTCCATGTGTCCGCCGGAGAAAACCATCTTTTTCTAATTCACTTAAATCCCTTCTGATTGTTGCACGTGAAACATCAAATTCTTTGCTAAGTTCGTTAACACTCGCTCTCTTTTCTTTTTTGAGCAACAATATTATTTCTTTTCTTCTTTCTTCAGCAAACATTAACAAAACCTCTTTTCTGTTTTTTGTGTTTGTTTGTTTTCGTTTTCTTTCAATTATGATTATATAGTATTCGGTTTTGCTTGTCAACATAATTTTCAAAAAACTTTATTGATTAAGAATTTTTTCTGAAAATAGAAAAGACCGCTTCTAAAAATTCAGAAGCGGTCTTAAACTTGATACTATTATTTTTTAATTCTTTTTTATCATATCAGCTGATTCAATTGATTCTAAAATTTCTTCAATTTTGTTGCCCATTCCTGCTTCCACTGCTGCAACAACAGCGCCTTCCACAAATGGAGCATCAGCTAAAATGATTTTTTCTCTAACCTCATCATCTAACCAATCCAGGACCATATTTACACTCATTATTGCACTACCTAAATCAGCTAAAATAATTAATCCATCTTCTTTATCAATTTCATTTATTGCTGTTTCTATTGCATCAGGATCTGTACCAATATCACCATCAGGAGTGCCTCCAACAGCTAAAATTTCAACATCACCCTGTTTCATTTGTTCTGCTAATTTTTTTGCTCCTTCAGCAATCTCTTTAACATGAGAAACGAGTATTATATTTACCATCTGCTTCCTCCAATTTCATTAATATAATTCATCAATTACTGTTTTTATAATCAGATAACTAGAAGTAGCACCTGGATCTTGATGGCCAATACTTCTTTCGCCTAAATAACTTGCGCGACCTTTAGTAGCCTGCATATCAATTGTTGCTTTCATACCCTCTTCAGCTTTAACTTTACATTGCTTTAAAGCCTCTTCTACATTATCACCATTTTCTTTACTTTCTTTTAAAGAATTCACTGCAGGAATAATTGTATCAAGCATTGTTTTTTCTCCCTGCTCTGCTTTTCCTCTTTTTTGAATACCAGCTACAGCTGTTTCACCAATTTCTATTATAGAATCTAAATCAAAATCAGCATCTGGAATTATCTTACTTACATTTAGAAAAGCAGTTCCATAAAGAGGACCTGAAGCTCCACCAACAGTGGAAATTAATGTCATTGCAACAGTTTTTATAAGATCCTTATTATTTTCATAATCTTTAGCTTCTAACTTTTCTTTTACTTTTTTAAATCCTTTTGTCATGTTAATACCATGATCACCATCACCAATGGCAGAATCTAATTCAGTTAGGTATTTTTTGTTTTCTATAATTATATCAGCTACTTTATTTAAAATTTCTTTGCTTTTTTCAGTCACAAATAGTCCTCCTTCATTAATTATTTCATGATATTAATTTCAGTTGGAGCATCAAGTAATTCTTTTAATTCATCATCTAATTTCAATAATGTAATAGATATACCTGCCATTTCTAAAGAAGTCATATATTCGCCAACGAAACTCTTATAAATATTTATTCCTTTTTCATCTAACACTTGATTTACTCTTCTATTTGCAAGGAATAATTCCATTAGAGGAGTACCCCCCATACCGTTAATCATAAGAGCTACATCATCACCTTTTTCATAAGGAATATCTTCTATTACACTACCTAATAATTCATCTACAATTTCATCTGCTTTCATTAATTCTGTTCTTTCTGTTCCAGGCTCACCATGAATTCCAATTCCTAATTCTATTTCATCATCAGCCAAAGTAAATGTTGATTCATCAGCTGCTGGAACTCGACATGGATATAGAGCCATACCTTTAGTTCTAACATTAGCAATTACTTTTTCTGCAACTTTTTTAACTTCAGCAAGTTCTGCTCCAGCTTCAGCTTTTGCTCCTGCAATTTTATGAACAAATACAGTTCCTGCTACACCTCTTCGGCCTGTAGTATACAAACTATCTTCAACTGCAACATCATCATTGACAACTACATGGTCAACTTCAATTCCTTCAGCTTCTGCCATTTCTGCAGCCATCTCAAAATTCATAATATCTCCAGTATAATTTTTAACTACTAGTAATACACCTTTACCACCATCAACAGCTTTAATAGCTTCAAATACTGCATCTGGAGTTGGAGAAGTAAATACATCACCAGCTATGGCACCATCTAACATACCTTCGCCGACAAAACCAGCATGACTAGGCTCATGACCACTACCACCACCACTTACTAAGGCTACCTTTTCATTTGGGCTTCCTTTTCTTATAACTATATTATAGTCGTCTATCTTTTCAAGTTTATCAGGAGCAGCCATCACTATACCTTCTACCATTTCCTCTACTACTTCTTCTGGATTATTAATTAATTTTTTCTTCATAAATAAACCCTCCTTTTAATAATATAAAAATTATACTTTGTCAACAAACTAAATTATAATTTTGCCACTATAATTTTATCATTAATATTTTGAATTATCAAATATTAATTCTTAGCTATTATATTTTCTTATTATATCAAATTTTTGATCTTCACTTTCAGTAAAGCCAGTTATATTGGTCTGACTTAAAATTTCTTTTATTTCTTGATCAGCTTTTAAGAAAATATTTCTTGTTTCATCCATAATATCCTGGCTCAAATCTGATCGAGCAGCAATAACATCTTTTGGAATAGGATCTGTTTTTTCTAATATATTCAAACTGTCTAAGTTTAAAGTATTAGCAGCCCTTTCCCAAGCCTCGTTATATGTTGCTCCAACTTCAACTTTATTATCTAAAACAGCTTTTATTACATTATCATGATTCCCCAAAAACAGTTTCTCTTTTAAATCTTTATTAACATTAATACCAACTTCTTTTAACATTTGTTTTGGATAGACATAACCAGAAGTTGACAGTGGATCTACAAATGCAAAAACGCTGTTCTTTAAATCGCTTAGTTTTCTATACTTGCTGTTTTTCTTAGTAAATATATAACCTCTATAACTATCCTGACCATTAATTAGTGGAGTGACCATTGGTATAACATTAGTTTCATCTTTTGCCTTAACATAAGCCATCGGAGAAAACCATCCAATATCTATTAGACCATTTTTTATATAATTAGTTAACTCTTCGTAATCTGAAACAATAACAGTTTTCGCATTCTTGTTTATTTTACTACATAATTTTTCAATTATTGGAACATATAGTTCTTCTATTTTTTCAGGCTTTGTAAAAGGATTGACACCAAAAATTAACATATCTTCACTTTTATTATCTACTGAAATTTTATGAAGATTATAGGCAATAGTATTAAGATTATTAGAATAGCTTATCAGAGTTTCAGAATTACTTTTTTGATCTTTAATATTTTTATCTACTTCTGAAACGTTTTCAGAAATATTTATAAATTCTTGAGTCATAGATTCAACAGCTTTAGTTGTTTGTTCTGTAGCAGAAGCCTGATTATCTGTGCTACTTGATAATTTTGATATAGAATCAATAACATTATGAAGATTATCATTCATCATATTAAATGATTCAATTGACTTACCTGCTAATTCTTCAACTCCCTCAATACTATCAAGTCCACTTTCAATAATCTGATCAGTATTTTTAATTTCAATATTAATATTGTTAATAGCTTCTCTTATTTTTGAAGTTAATTGCTCTGTCTCTTCAGAAAGACTTTTTATTTCTCCTGCCACAACATTAAAACCTCTACCAGCATCACCTGCTCTTGCTGCTTCAATAGAAGCATTTAGAGCTAGTAAATTGATCTGATCTGTAATATCTATAATACCCTCAAGTAATTCATTAGTATTTTCCAATGCATCTTCAACACTTTCAATTGAATTACCAGATTTTTTTACATTTGTTGCAACTTCAAGTAGTGTATTATTAGATTCTTCAATCCAATTTTGATTTTTCTCTGAATCTGTCATTAATTTTTGAGATAGTTCTTCTAATTTATCCATTTCGGCTTTAATAACATTTGATGAAGAAGATAGTTCTTCAACAGTTGCAGAAATTTCTTCAGCACCCGCTGCATTGTTTTCAACAGATTCTGCAATATTTTCAAATCTCTTTACCAGATTTTCAGCTTTCTTATTATTATCATTGATTAGCCAAATTAAATCTTGGGATTTAAAAGAAACCTCTTGTGATAAATTCAATAACTTATTTGAACTTTGTTTTTTTGATTTCACAGTTTTATTTAGATCTTTATTTTTTTCTATATTATTTTTCGGATATAGAAAATAAAAAATAATTAGGGAAACAATTAACCCTATGCTAAAACTAATAAAATGGAATTCATTAAATATTTCCATAAATTTACTCCCTTTATATATTATTTGTTACAGCTAAATCAGATTCTAAATTATTAAAATCTGATTTAGCTTATTTGCTATTAATAATTATTCTGCTAATGCTTTAACTAACTCGCGGCAGTAAGCTGGAATATCTTTTACAACTCTTCCCCAGACAATATTTCCATCTCTAAATGCTGCTTCATCTACCCATGTTCCTCCAGCATTAATAATATCATCTTTAATTCCTAATGATCCAGTTGCTTTTCCATCAATTATACCAGCTGAAATCCCAACTAAACCTGCGTGGCAAATTAAACCAATAATATTACCAGCTTTATAATTTTTTCTTACTAATTCCACTATATCTTTATCTCTTCTAATTTTATCAGGAGTCCAACCACCAGGTACTAAAACTCCATCATAATCTTCATCTAAAACTTCAGATGCTAAAAAATCAGCTTCTTTAGTTAAACAGCCATGTTTACTAGCATATTCAACACCTTTTTCCATTCCTATCACATCAACATCTGCACCTTCTTCTAACATCCTCATATAAACAACCCAGAATTCAAAATCTTCATATCCAGGTCCAATCAACATTGCTATTTTTTTATCTTTCAATTTCATTATTTCTGGCCTCCTTTATTTTGCAGCTAAATCACGTGTTGCCACTACATCTGCATCTGTATCTAAAAGATTTTTTATAATTATCTGCCCCATTTTAAGTGGAGCTTCAATCTCTTTTTCGCCAATTTTGTTCATTGCTTTATCCATTAATTCCAAAGGAATTTGTTTTGTTGTTTTTACCGGGCATAATGGCAGAGCCCCATTCTTTACTCGAACAGTTGTCGGAAGAATTCTAGTTTTAGCTATAATCTCTTCTTTTGCATAATCTGCACCCTGAGGACAGGCATTTCCCATTATATTTATTATTTCATCACCATCATGCTCTACTGTTACTTCACAGCCTTTAGGACAAGCAACACAGGTAATGGTCTTTTTTTCAAGCATTTATTCCCCCTCCTTCTCAATAATATCAACCCTAATTTCACTAATTTCATCTAAATCATCAAGTGTTTTTTGAGCCAGAGGAACACTTATCATTTCACCTGGTTTAGCGAATGGTTCTGAAAATGAATATAACTTCTCTCCATCAGCATATAAAGCAATATCAACAGCCTGCAAAGGAGTATTAACTCTCATATAAAGAGGAATTCTTTTGCGATCTTCAGCTTCTAATTCAATACTCTGAGGAATTACATAAGATACATTTTCTCCCGCTTTTACATCAATTTTTTTAGAAGTTCTATTATAATCACCCTTGATATATTTTGCTGCCCATTCACCTGCAATTTGTGATTCTTCTGTAACCCAATCAACAAGATCATGTACATGAAGCACATTACCACAGGCAAAAATACCATCAATATTTGTTTCTCTTCCTTCATTAACGATTGGTCCATTAGTTCTCTTATCTAAAACAACATCCGCCTTTTTAGATAATTCATTCTCCGGTATCAAACCAACAGAAAGTAGTAAGGTATCTGCTTCTACAATTTCAGAGCTTTCTGGAATAGGCTTCATATTTTCATCAACTTCAGTTATTTCCACAGCTTCTAAACGATCATTACCTATTATTTTGGTAACTGTATGATTAAGCATTAATGGGATATCATAATCTTCAAGACATTGAACTACATTTCTAGTCAATCCACCTGTATAAGGAAGAATTTCACAGACTGCTTTAACATCTGCTCCTTCTAATCTCATCCGTCTTGCCATAATTAAACCAATATCACCAGAACCTAAGATTACTACTTTTTTACCAGGTACATATCCTTCTATATTAGTAAATCTCTGGGCTGTACCAGCAGTTAGTACACCTGCAGGTCTTGTCCCTGGAATACCAATTGCTCCTGCTGTTCTTTCACGACAGCCCATAGCTAAAATTACAGCTTTAGCCTGGATTTCCATAGCCCCTTGATCTTTGTTCATTGCAAAAACTTTTTTATCTGCAGTAACATCAAGTACCATAGTATCAAGTTTTACTTCAATATTTCTTTCTTCAACTTCATTCTCAAATCTCTGAGAATATTCAGGGCCAGTTAATTCTTCACCAAAATGGTGAAGACCAAATCCATTGTGAATACATTGAGGTAAAATACCACCAAGTTCAAAATCACGCTCAAGAATCATTACATCTTCAATTCCATTATCATATACCTTTGCAGCAGCAGCTAAACCAGCTGGTCCTCCACCAATTACAACTACATCTTTTTTGATTTTAATCATTCTGCATCACCCTGACTTCCAAGTAATCCCTTTATTTTATGTTTCACTATGTTTGAATTATCTTGTTCCAATCTTACTTGAGTAGTATCAATACCGAGCTCATCAGCAATTATTTGTGTAACTCGTGGTCCACAGAATCCACCTTGACATCTTCCAGCCCCCGCTCTAGTTCTTCTTTTTACAGCATTTACAGTTCTAGCTGGAACTGGTCCATTTATTGCATCTACAATTTCCTTATAAGATACAGTTTCACAACGACAAATTATTTTACCATAATCTTTATCTTTTTCTGCATAAGCTGCTCTTTCTTCATTCGAAAGTTCATAAAATCTTGCTGGCTCTTCTCTAGTTTCTATTACATCTTTCTTTTCATTTAGAGTCAATCCTTCATCCTCTAATATTTCAGCAACAAGATCTGCTATTGCAGGTGCTGATGATAATCCTGGAGATTGAATTCCAGCAACATTAACAAAGCCAGTTACATTTTCTGCAGCTTCAATAACAAAATCTTCAGTAGTATCTGCAGCTCTTAAACCAGCAAAAACTCTTATAGTATCATTTAAAGTTAAATCGGGAAACATTTTTTTTGCTCCCTCAAAAACATGGTCTAATCCTTCGCATGTTGTTGCTAAATCTTCTTTGCTATCAACAAAATCAGAAGTTGGTCCAATTAAAAGGTTATCTTCTACAGTTTTTGTGCAGACAATACCTTTAGAAATTTTTGTTGGAATAGGGAATAAAACATGATTAATTTGAAAATCTTTAGCATGATCATAAATATAATATTCACCTTTTCGTGGATGAATATCAACTTTTTCAATTCCTACCATTCTTGCCACATCATCAGCATAAAGACCAGCAGCATTAATGACATAATCTGCTGCAAAATCACCTTTATTGGTTTTGACTCCTGTTACTTTATCATTTTCTGTATAAACATCCAAAACTTCTGTTTCTAATTTTAAATCTGCTCCATTTACCACAGCATTTTCTGCCAGGGCTAAAGCAAATTCCCACGGAGTAACAATCCCAGCTGTTGGAGCCCATAAAGCTTTTACAGCTTTATCACTTAAATGAGGTTCTTCTCGCTGAAGCCATTCTTTTCCGACTATTTCTAATCCTTCTACTCCATTTTTTTTACCTTTTTCTAATAGTTCATCAATAACACTTAAATCATCATCTTCCATCCCAACAACTAAAGAACCAATTTGTTCAAAAGGAACACTTAATTTTTTTACAATATCTTTTATTTGTACATTACCTTTTTTGTTTAATCTTCCTTTTTGTTTTTCGGGATCTGCATTATAACCAGCATGTATAATTGCAGTATTTGCTTTTGTAGTTCCTGTTGCTACATCTGGAGCTTTTTCTAATAATAATATATCTAAATCATATCTAGCTAGTTTCCAGGCAACTGCACATCCAGAAACTCCTGCCCCAATAATTATTACATCATATTTATCTTTAGACAATTTGATAACCCCCTCAATATATTATCCCTAACTCTTAAAAAATAAAACCCAATCAGATAGCATATTTAAATATGGTACCTGGATTGGGTTTAATACTTATCTATATCCATTGAAACTTTTTGCTATTTAACTATACTTTTCTATATATTTATATTCTACTATTTTATTTCTGCTTATTCTTCTGACCAGTCTCTTGATCTTTCTACTGCTTTCTTCCAGCCAGCATATAATTTTTCGCGTTTTTCATTAGACATATTTGGAACAAATAAAGCATCTCTCTTCCACTTAGCAACAAGCTCATCTAAGTTATCCCAATAACCTACAGCTAAACCAGCAAGATAAGCTGCACCTAAAGCAGTAGTTTCATTAATTTCAGGTCTTTCTACTTCTACACCTAAAATATCAGACTGGAACTGCATTAAGAAATCATTCATTGCTGCTCCACCATCTACACGTAGAGTTTTGAGTTCGATTCCAGAGTCAGCTTCCATAGCTTCCAGAACATCTCTTGTTTGATAAGCAAGTGATTCTAATGTAGCACGAATTAAGTGCTCTTTAGAAGTACCTCTAGTTAAACCAACAATTGTACCTCTAGCATACATATCCCAATATGGTGCTCCAAGACCAGCAAATGCAGGAACAACATATACACCATCAGTAGAATCAACTTTTTTAGCAAAGTATTCTGAATCAGGAGCATTATCAATTAAGTTTAATTCATCTCTTAACCACTGAATTGCTGCACCAGCAATGAAGATAGAACCTTCAAGCGCATAATTAACTTTACCATCAATACCATAAGCGATAGTAGTTAATAATCCATTTTCAGATTTAACTGGTTTTTCTCCAGTGTTCATTAACATGAAGCAACCTGTTCCATATGTGTTCTTAGCCATACCTTTTTCATAACATACCTGACCAAATGTAGCTGCCTGCTGATCTCCAGCAATACCAGCAATTGGAACTTCAGCTCCAAAGAAATGATAATCAACTGTATTACCATAAACTTCACTAGACTGTTTAACTTCAGGTAACATTGATTTTGGTATATCTAGAACATCTAATAAATGATCATCCCACTCTAAATCTTTAATATTATAAATAAGAGTTCTTGAAGCATTTGTATAATCAGTTACGTGGGTATTTCCACCTGTTAATTTCCAAATTAACCAACTATCAATAGTACCAAATCTTAGTTTTCCTTGTTCAGCTTTTTCTCTAGCACCTTCAACATTATCTAATAACCACTTGATTTTAGTTCCGGAGAAATAAGCATCAACAACTAATCCAGTTTTATCTTTTATTTCTTCTTCTAATCCCTGCTCTTTTAAATCATCACAAATTGATGCTGTTCTTCTATCCTGCCATACAATTGCATTATGAATAGGCTTACCAGTTTCTGCATCCCATACAACTGTGGTTTCACGCTGATTAGTAATACCAATTGCAGCAATTTGTTTAGGTTTAATATCCTTAGTACCCATTGCATCTGCGATAACAGCTAATGTTGTACCCCAAATTTCATCAGGATCGTGTTCTACCCAACCTGGTTTTGGAAAATGCTGAGTAAACTCTTTCTGAGCTACACTTACTATAGCTCCATCATTATTAAAAACTATTGCCCGAGAACTTGTAGTTCCTTGATCAATCGATAGAATATATTTTTCCATTTTATACCCTCCTGATTTAATATGTTGCTTTTAATTTATAAAATAATATTTAAAATTACAATTCTTAACTATTAAGCTGCAGCAAATAAAATGTATCCACCTATAGTTCCACCTAAAATAGAGAAGATTATAGTTGGAATTGATTTTGAAAGATCTCCACCTGTAATAATACCGTGAGTAATAATACCAATAGCTGCTGCCCATGCCATATCAATCCAAGGGGCACCTTGACCCTGAACAATTAAAGCCGCTCCACCATGATTAGCAAGCCAACTTGTACCAACAATAAATCCACCCATTACTAGTCCACCAAAAATTCCTCTTTCTTCTACACCTTTTCCCCACACCATTAAAATTAAGAATGGAAAAAGCATTCCTCCGAATACAGTAGTAGCAATTTCTTGAATACCCATTTATAATTTCCCCCTCTCGTTATTCGTCTTCAGCGATTGCTTTTTGAACTGCTGCTGCAAAAATTCCACCTAAAACTCCACCAACTGCAACCCATAATAATGTAGGTAAAGCAGCTGTTAAAGGACTTCCTGCAAATACTCCCTGCATTGTACCAGCAACACCGATAGCAAGAGCCATATCAATAGCTACTCCACCTTCAGGAGTATGAACAGCTCCAACATAATGATTAACAGTCCAGATAAAACCAACTATTAATAGTCCACCTAACCATCCACCAGCATCTCCTAAAGCTTCAGTTCCAGCTAAGATACCCCAGATATTAAATACAAAAACACCGGCAATTGCACCACCAACAAGTGTACCTAATTGTCTTTTCATAAAATGTTTTCACCTCTCTCGTTTTTTTTGATACTAAATTTAAAAATAAAATATGATCATAACGATTTTCTACTACTTTCTACTCACCTCCTTTAAGTTTAAATAAACGTTGAATCTTATAAATATTGTGAATTATTTAAACAAGCAAAAAACCTTATTAATAATTTGATTTTTTGGGCATAGTTATATCAACGTATTATTAATAAGGTTTTCTCATTTTCTCCACCTAATAAATATTCGATTTTCAAGTCAAATAAATTATACCATTATAAATATAAGTTGTCAAATAATTTTAAATATAACAAAAATATTTTTTTGAAATTTTACTAAAAATAGATATACAAATTATATTATTCTGAAAATTATACTAAAAAAAATGGCTCCCCGAGCAAGACTCGAACTTGCGACAAGATGATTAACAGTCACCTGCTCTACCAACTGAGCTATCGGGGAGTATAATAGTTTTTTCTTCCACTGTTATATATTGTAGCATAAATACTATAATATTTCCAGTCTTATTTTTAATTTTTTGTTAAATTAAAATAAAAAAAGGACCGGCAGCGACCTACTCTCCCACATCGTTACCAATGCAGTACCATAGGCGCTGGAGGACTTAACTTTTGTGTTCGAGATGGGAACAAGTGTTGCCCCTCCGCTATTACCACCGGA
>Ga0208818_10018_pt1 | contig 40799 bp, 54 predicted proteins | sample Shrwel1BS1Day122_FD_187540 | JGI IMG/M metagenome (GOLD analysis project Ga0208818, IMG submission 187540) | Subsurface microbial communities from deep shales in Ohio, USA - Utica-3 well 1 S-1-Day122 (SPAdes) (version 2) ...
TTATTGTTCCTAAACTCGGAAGATCCAGTCCGCAACTTAATCGGAAATCTTTATACTTTATAGCTGACATTTCTTTAACTTCTGAAAATAAATCTAATTTTCTAGTTATATTTTTCTTTTCCCAGCCTGTATTCATTATTTACCTGCCTTATTAGGTGTAAGGCCAGCTTGTTTGCAAGCATCTTTATATCCATCGAATAATCTGTAATATTGATTGCGGTCTATATCGGTATTGGCTGCCATATCTCCCATCGATGGAGTCTTATCTAAAAATTCAGAAACTCTTTTAATCTCATTTAAGATATATTCTTTTCCGCCAGGTTTAAAACCCTGGCATTCTCCTTCATTATTAACTATCGGGTCATTAATATTATCAAAAGACTCGCATTCGCCATCATTGTAATGAGCGCATATTTCTCCTTTGCATGGTGATTTATTTATTTTTGTTTCTTTTAAAGATTTAATAAAACTATCTGGATCGACTGTATTAATTTCTAATTCTTCTTTTTTGTTCTCAATTTCTTCTTTGAAATAATCATTATATTCCATTTTAGCCTCTGCCTTGACTTCTACAATTCTGCCTTCCGACTGATATTCTCCAACCAGTTGCTTCATTCTCTGCTTAGCTGCAGCTGGTTTTTCTTCCTCCGCCATATCAACAAAGTTTTCCATATTCGGATCACGCTTAACTTGAATAATATACATTAATTTACCTCCCTCAACTTTTTCAAAATGCTCAGGTGAACGCTCAGGCACAATAACATCACCATTGTCTATGTCAATAAAAGGTGGATATTCCTGAGCATAAATTATCTTTACTTCATCACCTTCGCTAACACTCGCCGATATATTTTTCTTAGCTCTAACTGTCATTCCAGCTTTGCATTCTTTGATATTCATAATTAACCTCCTTTATAAACTTCTTCTTCAGTTCCAACCACTTCAGCTTCGTGCCACCAACCAAATACGCCAGTTTCTAAATCTTTACCATAATATTTTAATCCATCACATTGTCTGCATTTTGTAACCTGTATAACTTCAAGCGCTGAACTATCAATATCAATTAATATACTGCCTTTTTTACGTTCAGTCATAATCAACCTCCTTTACTCCCTTGTAACAGCCATTATAATAAATGCACCTATTACTAAAATCCAACCAAAAATATTATCCATTTTTACCCCCCTCTATTTTATTCTGGTAAACCTCGCAACAAACCATGCCACTACTATCCAAAACACTATATTACTATTAATCGAACTCAGGAATTCTTTCTTCAAAATATTTTCTCACTTCTTCCCTAACGATTTGTCTGATATATTTTATTAATTTTTCTTCATCTATTTGAGTTTCAGGAACATCAAGGGCAAATTTCTTTTCCTTCGGCATTATCAACCTTCCTCTCGGCTTCCTCAATTATTTGTTCTATCTGCGATTCACTTAACTGCGGATGATCTTCCATTAGCTTTTCTTTTAGGTTCATTTTTGCCTCCTTAAGTTTCTATCCACTTATCACTTTCATCACCTCAATTGTATTTATTTAAGACTTCCAAAATGTTTTCTTCAACTCTAATCAATTCAAAATAAATAATACTGCCTTCTTCTACATTTTCTATTGCTTTACGAGTAGATTTAAGTGATTCCTCAAGCTCCCTGGTCCTTTCTTCTCTTTTAAAATCTTCCTCATCCAGTTGTTCAGCCAACTTTCTTTGACCAGCCGGCAGATATTCATAATCTCTCATTTTGACCTCCTATAACTTTTGCCATCAAATTTCACAAAATACTTACCTCGGTCAGCCGCTTCTGTCATCCGATCTACAACTCTGGGCGATATATGTTTGGTCAATTCCGAACCATTCAGATTAGTAGTTATAATAGTCGGCAGTAGTTCGTTATATCTGTAATTTAAGACAATATACATCTTTTCCCTCTGCCAGTCGGAAGCCTTTTCAGTTCCTAAATCATCAATTATTAGCAGAGAAGTTTTTTTATACCCGTTCATTAGCTGCCTTTCATCTAACTGATCACTATCATAACTATCTCTAATCGCCTGAATCATCTCTGAACTTGATATGAATTTCACTGGGCTTGAACCAATATAACTAAGGCTTCTTGATTTTTCAGCCTTCTTTTCAGCATAATATTTAAGTGACTTTTTGCCAGCTGCTAAAGCAAGATGAGTCTTGCCAAGTCCATATCCACCCGCTAGAACAAGCCACGTTCCATTTTTAACGCGTTTTTTGTAATCGTTAGCATAATTCATCACTTTTTTAAATGCCTGCTTATTTCCGCGTTCTAGATTATAATTATCGAATGTCTTATTTCTGAATCGCTTCGGGATTTTGAACTGCTTTACTAGATTTTCGTATAATAGTTCAATTTGCCTCTCTTTGCTGATTAAATTCTTAGTCCTGGTCAAAGAGTTCGTCGACTTCTGCTCCAAGTTTTTCTTCTTCATCTGAATAGTTTTCTGAAACTTGTTCCCCACTATTTTTGCTCCTTTCCAATTCGCTGATCCAAACTTTTTTGCAATAATTCAAGTTTGCAACTTCTTTTTTAATAATTTCACTTACACCTGATTCAAAAGATTTCTCATTCAATTTATACTCATTGCCATTGAAATCAAATTTCATTTCTTTATATATTTTAAATAATTCTACAAGTAATCTATGATGTTTGCCTTCTGTAATTTTTTTAGATTTGTTTTCTTGACGATAAAGATCAATATAAGCATGAAATAATTGTCTTTTATTCTCAGAAAGTGAATTATAAATTTCCCCAATTTTCGATTCCAGACTTATATTATTATCATTATTCTTCATTATTAATTCATTATTATCATTATTGTTTAGGTTTTTTACTGGTTCTTTGCTGGTACTCGACTGGTTTTTCTGTGGTTTTTTACTGGTTTTTTGCTGGTTTCCCGAACCTTGATAATCCCCATAGTTTAGGACCTTAAGCCTGGTTCTTTTGTGGGGTTTTCTTTCAAACTCAATCATTTCATCTTTTTTAAGCAACTCTAAGAAATTCCTAACTTTAGTCCTCGACCAATGCCATCTTTTAGCTAATTTTCTTTCAGATGTTATCTTTTCGCCCTTATCAACTTCAACCAATTCGTTACCCAATAAAAATTTATTTTTCTTATGATTAACTAACAATAAAATATCTATCCAAGCGGAGCGTTTGTCAAAGGGCTCGGAACTATCCCAAACCCAATGACTTTGTATTTTTCTATGAACTGAAATCCAACCTTTGCCAGCCATCTAATCACTCCTAAAAATCTTTCCAATATATCGATTCAGTAATCTTTTTAGTTGATCTACAATAATCACACTTCCCACACCTATTTGGCTCCTTTTTCCCTGCCCAGACATCTACAACTCTTTCAGCGACTATTTCAAGTTCTTCCAGCTTATCCTGTATCCAATCAGTACCAAAATAAATAACAGCCTTATCTGGCGGGTCCTGCTTATCGACTACGGCAATATGAGGCATATAATAACTATCCAGTTTTCTCTGCTGCTTAATTAGTTCTGCATAGACTGCCATTTGAATATCATAACCCCAGTAATTAATGAAGTTTTGATATTCCTGAGCATGTTCGTTGTAATAATCCCTGCCAATTTCTCGAGTGGTTTTAAGGTCTGTGAAAGTCTGAAATTCATCATTCAAGACATCAACTTTTGCCTTCCAGGGAACTCCGAAGAGCTCCCCAGTTACTATTTCTTCCTTGCCACCTTGCAGCACTTTCATCATGTATTCATCATTTTTGATAGTTTCGATCATCTTGTCAGCATGCTTGTATTTCGCATATAATCCGCCGTTTTGCTTGAATAATTCAGGAGTGTTAGCCATAAACTCATCAAGCTTTCCTTCTGCCCAAGCATGGATATATGAGCCCATTAGCATTGCTGAACTCGGTTCTTCCTCCCATTCTCCATTGATTTTCGCTAAAGCCTTGGCCTCACACCCATATGAGTACCAGGGCAGAAATGATTTGAAAGTCGAGACTGACATATATTTTGAATTTGCTTTTCTTGAGTGATAATTATCGTCAGTAAGTTTAAGCATCATTATCACCTTTAGCTTTTTTTATAACCTCTTTAACAATTTTTATGTGATCATTTACCATTCTAGGGTCTGGAGCATTCTCGATAGTGCTGATTAATTCCTCAACCACTTCTAATAAATCAGGTGCAGCTGCTATTAATCTAGCATTAGCTTTTGTTTCTTTTAAATCTGAAATATCCCAACTGTAAACTTCTGTAATCTCAATAAAATCTTTATTTAATATTTTCAATTTATAAAATTTATCATCATCCAAAAACCAAGGACCTTCAGTATATTCAGCCATCATCTTCCTCCTTTGATTTTTTTAATTTATGAACAATAGCTTCTGTTACAATGAGGACAACCAGTTATTCTGCGATTGCCAGCTTCTTCAACTGTGATTCCGGTAATATATTCATTCCCATTTGCATTAATAGCGGTTTCTGGCTCATAAATATTTTTATGACATTTCCAACAAACTCCATGTTTTGGAGCGAAGAATGGCCCTCCGTTTTCTCTTATATATTCTTTCTGTGCAGCTATAGCTTTTAATTTATTATATTTTTCCATCACTCACCACTCTCCTTAATAGTATCCTCAACATCTTTTGCAAAATCATCTTCTGGTTCTTCATCTTCTACATCTTCATAATCAACATCTACAGCTTCATCTTTTTCATCAAATGGAGACTTTTCTTCATTCTTTTTTTCTTCCTCAAATTCCATATCGGACCCATTATCATATGCTTTCTTTCGCTCCTGGTTCCCAAAATCAAGTTCAATCATCTTAGTTAATCGCCTGAGAACTGTCTTTTTATAAGCTTCTCCTGGAGTTTTCTTCCACATCAAACTATTAGGCATCTTAGAAAAATCGCTTCTTATTTTCTCAATTTCCTTCTTGCTCATAGTTTCATAAATCATTGATCCATCTTTATACAGGCAAACTGCAAAAGCTCCGATTATATCTCCATCATTGAAAGATTTTGGTCTGAAATCAATCGACTGCTTGCCGTCTGAAATCTTTTCCTCAAAGAAATCTCCTTCTCTAACAACTTTCGCGTAAATATCTTGAATATCATTAATTGAATACTTTTTAGCGAGTTTAATCTCGCCCTTATAGTCCGTTTGGAAGTTTAAATCATTCCCATAAGGTATTGCATAGCATTCGCCGTTGAAGAAATCTAGGCCTAAAAATGCGCCTTTGAGCATTGTTCTGGCAATTGATACAGGTTTCATTTTTTCTATATTTTTAGTATCCTGAAGAACAGTCATGCAATTTTGTAAAAACCTAGTTTCATTAAAATCACTTGGAAGTGCTGCCTGCTTTTTATCTAAGAATTTGTTAAGTTGGCCATGTGCCTGCTGTAAAACTACTTGTTTTTGATTACTCATTAACCTCAACCCCTATTTTAATTTGATAATCTGTGTTAACTTTTTCTCTAACCTGATCCATCAAAACATTAATTCTCTCCAGTTTACTTTCAATCTGAGTCAATTCATTAATAACTCCATCATCATTCAAATTCACTTTCAGGCTCAAATTTCCAACTGTATTATTGTTGTAATCCTCAGCGACTAATATATCTTGAAGTTCATCAATTCCTTCTTCTAAAAATCGTTTACCAGTTATAGGCCTCATTTCGGCCGAGTCTTCCAGCAATTCCTCTAAAAAACATAACATTTTGCTTCTATTCATTATAATTAACCCCTTTCATAGTATTAAAATCTTCTTCAATATCCCAGTAAGTAATTCTAATTCCTTCAGTTAGTTGAATTTTGTAATTGCAATCCTTATATTCTTCCCATTCAAAGCTATAATCTTTTTGCCAAACTTCTATCTCTAACCAGTTTTTATGATTACTATATCCTACAGCTGAAATAGTTAAGCCTGTTAGTTTCTCAAAAAGTCTTAAACAAAAGCGAATAATTAATAATAATATTTTAACTATCAGTCTCTTCAATTTCTTCCTCCATTCTGCTTAATATAATCACGTCAATTCGGTTTAAATCGTCTTCGGTTAGCATATGACCTTTGACTGCTCTATCAATTATTTTGAGCGTTTCTCGAGCGTGAGCTACATTCATTAATTAGCCTCCTCAACCGGAAATGTCTTTAAAAACTCTGTAAATCTATCATGGTCACTTATTCCCAAAACTCCATATTTTTGCTTATAAGCTGTTCTACCTCTAACTATCCAAGCCATGTACTGAACACCGTCAAAATAATTTGAATCGATGTGATTAAGATATATTCTCGCTCTGGGCTGTATATTTTGGTCAGGATTAATTACTTTAGGCATTGTAATCACTCTTTACAAATCCATTAATTTCAATATTAATATTTTCTGAAAGTTTATCTTCATCAAAATATTCTTGATACATAAATTCTGACGTTTCGCCTATAGTTCTTACTTCTATTTTACCTGACTCGATTCTGTCAATTATCGACTGTAATTTATCGATTATTTGTTGCTGAAATTGTTCATCCATTTACTTTTCCTCCTCCAATAAATCCGATTCCCTTATCACCAAATTCTCAAAGTTAATCTTTTCTTTTTCCATAATTTTGTGAGCTCTCCAGAACGGATTGTCATCACTTCTATAATAGAAATGAACTCTCTCGCCGGTATCAACATTATCTGCACTCATTACATATAACTGCATATTTGCCTGCTCCTTAGCAAACTTTTCTTCAAGGGCTTCTTCTACCTTTTCATTAATTGTCTGTTCAGACGCCGCCAAATTATCAAGCTGTTCGTCAGCTGTTAAGACAGTTCCAACTGCAATTCCGATTGATAGAATCATGATCACCAGCATAGCTACTAATTTTTTGTTAATTCTCATCATTTGAATCACTTCTTATAATCCGCTCATTATTTTTAGTATCTTTAGTTATAGTCACAAAAGCTTGAATCCCATTCTCCCGACACATCTTAAGTATTTTTTCTTGTTCTGACTCATTAAGTTTTTCGAACCCATCTAAGCACATAATTTCAAGTCTTCCCATTCTCTGTAACGCAATCTGGAAAGCAACTTCTAATTTTTCGCCGTTTGATAATCCGTCAAGCAGAGTCTTATCAATTCTAATTAATCCCTCTTCATCAACTGATATTCCTTCAAGCGGCATTTCGTGCTTTTGAATTAACTCAGAAGGTTTATCCCTTGCTATTTCAATTAGCTCTGTTAAGTGATCGCTGTATTCTTTCTTCTGAGTAAGCTGGCCTTCTCTAATCTGAACCATTCTGTTCCATTCGGACAAATATTCCTTCATTTCTGCAACCTTATCAGCTTCTTCCTGAAGCGGCTCAATTTCAACCATTTCTTTTTCCTTTAGTAATTTTTCTGCTTCTGAAAGTTTTTCTCTTTCTGCTTTAACATCTCTGACTACTTCTTTATCGATCGACTTAAGCTCCAATTCTTTTTGCTTATCCAGTCCATTGAGTTCTGACTTTTTAGCTGATATTTTTTCTTTTTGATATTGAATAGTTTTCTCAATCTCATACTTTCTGTTAGCCGCCTCTTCTTCATTTTCTTGCTTCTCTTGTTCTGCTTTAGTCTTCAATATTTGAATCTCTTTCTGTAGCCAATCATCAACTTGGTCATTATCATTCAAAAGCTGAGCTTCAACTTGTTTAATTTCCTTTTGTTTATTTTCAATTTTGTTTTCCTTAAGCTCAATCAGTTCCTTAATTTCCTCTTTCTGCTGCTGATATTTCTCTCTAACTTCACCCAGCTTTGATTTTCCCTCTGCCTCAATAGCTGAAACTCTATCCTCAAAATTAGCTTTCAAAGTTTGAGCCTTCTCAATTTTCCGATTGAGTTCTCTGGCTTTTGAGACCTTATTATAATACTCCTGGACTTTTTCATTCTTCCATTTTTCACCGTCATAATTTGGTGGAAGTTCTGACTCAATTCCTTTAACTTGAGATTCTAACGATCTGATCTCTCTATTAATCTCGGTCCGCTCATTATAATATTTTCCTTCGATGTCTTTCAGTATCTGCAATAAGTGCTTACTGGTATTAATATCTTTCAAAACATCTTCGCCAAACCAGTCATTAATCTCTTCCTCTGAATAATCCATCTTGATCATGCTTAAGATAATTTCTGTCTGTTCATCAATTGACAAATCTATGAAATCAAGCGGGCGAAATATATCGCCTCTGAAAAACTTTCTTAATTCGCTTTCAGTTGATTTAGCGACCATATCTCCGTTAAGTCTTAGATAATCGCTCTTATCAGTTCTAAGCCTGCGGTCAACTTCTAGCCCTTCATCAGTCTCAACAAACAATAAGGCTTCATCTTTCCCATGGCTGATAACTTCTGTCCGGCGCTTATTATTACTTAGAGCAGTTTCAATAGCTTCTGTAATCGAAGTCTTGCCAGTTCCTTTTGGCCCTTCAATAATGTTAATCATTCCCGGGTCCCAATCTAATTCCTCAATTCCTATATAATTACTAATTTTCAGTTTTTTAATTTTCATCTATCTCCACCTCTCCAGGTTGTTAATGTTTCTCTTTTTTGATATATTATAGTTAGAGTGTTTAATTTTATCTCGCTCAGCTGATTTGCCCTCAGTTGAGTTTTTTCTATTTTCTTTCCACATTTTTCTCACATCCTTAAAAAAATCTATCGACATTTTCAAAACAGCTATCGGTAAAATCACATACATAAAAACATTTACCAAACAAACATATATCTCCATCCTCAACCTCCCAGTGCTATGATTACCAGTGACAATAGAACCCATATCGCAACAACTGCTCCTGCAGCTTTTAACATGATTTTGAAAGTTAATTCGCTGAACATTACTATCCCTCCATCTTCATAATCCGCTTAGCTTCTTTTTCATCTTCTTTATCCAACTTCTGCAGCAACATCTCAATTTTATTGATCTCTTTTTTTACATAATCATCTTTATGTTTTCTCGATTTCAAGTTAGCCAGTCTCATTTGCAATGAACTCTTAATTGTCATTTCCTCAGATAAACTAATATTTATTTTCAATTGCTCCCCTCCTCAGTCAGTCATTTCCTTAAATGAAATCCTATCTGCATATTTTCCTTCTATATACCCGACATCAGTCTCGCTGATCACTTCCTCATCATCATTAATTTGAACAGCTACAATCCTCATTAAACTTCCAGCTTCATGTGGTTTAAGCTTAAGTGTGAATTTAATTGCTCCCCCTCCTAATTTTAGTAAAAGTTTCTTCATAAAGTTCAAAATAAACTTTTGATTTCTTGCTGCACTCCAGTGGGTCCTTTTCGCAAGTGTCAGGATTTTCGGTGCAATCCCGGCAGAGTGTTGACATTTTATCTCTCCTGGTTAAAACCTTAGCCATTGTATTCACACTCTTCTAAGTATCCTCTGGATCTATACTTCTCATAACATCTTCGATTCCTGGCATCTAAATCAGCTCCAAGTTCAGCTGCAGCTATATCTAGCATGTCACATACATGATTAGCATCCTCAATTTCATCCAGCATCTTTTCAAATTTTTCATCCTGTTCAGCAGTTAAATCAGCTTTTGAGTTAATGTTATAAGCAAAATCCATAACTTGCTCAATACTTTCTATCGCTTCTTTGAATTCTTCAATCGCCTTAAGTCCTGACTTATAAAATTCTAAATGAGCTTTATCAAAAACAATATTTGATGATGTAGTTCCATAAAACTTAATTCTTAACACTGGATCACTTAGGTAACTAACAAGCCTTCTTTTAATGTCATTTGGTACATCAACATGATTGTTAATGTATTTAGAAAGCATTGTCCTATCGACACCAACTTGTCTTGAAACCTGCTTCTGAGTTAACCCCTTGCTTGACATTGCCTCTCTGATTGCATCTCCTAAAGTCCTCATAATTTTCCTCCTTTGTAGTTTTTTATTCACAAAATTAAGTTAATTATTTTAATACTGCCATATATAATTAACTTAAAGATAAAGCCCTCCACCAATTAGCTCGGCGAACCCCCTTCCTAACCTGCAGCTGATTGTTTGTATTCTCCCTCTTGCTTCTCCTTAGCTTTGATACGGTTATAAATTATCTCTGCCAGCGGCCGGTTAAGTTCCTCCCTGGTAATGTCTGGCACTTCATCTGTAATCTCTTCCTTGATAACCTCTCCGGTTTCCCGGTCATGAGTAACACATTTAATTCTTAGCAATAGATTCACCTCCTAAAATTGTGGGCCATTTACAGTCAGATTCCAGTTGCCGCTGCCTTCAAGAACAATCATGTCATTAGCAAACTCAGCACTTTCAATCTCTTCTAGCGGGCAAATACTGTCGCATTTATCACCTTTGACAAATTTAAGCTCCTTATTGACTCTGTCAACAAAATAGATTCCATCCACCTGGTCATTGAATTGCTTGAACATGTCTATTAAGATGTTTTCCAATTAATTTTCCTCCTCTGGAATTTTTAAAAAATTATCTATATCAAATTTTGTGCCTGATAAATTTAAAAGCCTTCCTTTTTCACCAGTATTTATATTAGTGGTGTCGCAAACCTTCTCTAAAAATAATTTACCTTCTTGCCTGAGCAGCCCTATCTGGCCTGTTTTATCATAGATATAAGCTCTATTAAAACCGTCGCAATCTTTAAATTTGTCCAGTTTTATTCTAGTGGCGTTTTTAAATTCGAAATTATCTAGCTGTAAAATATCATTCCTTTTCAAGAAAACATTAAGAGTTTCGTCAACTGCGACTGAATAAATTTCATCTGTTGTTATCTCAAAGTCTAAAGTATCCATTTATTAATCCTCCCAAAGATAAATTTTTAATCAACATATTCTTCATAAAGTTGATCTATAAACTCTTTTCTATCTTCCTCGTTTTCAGTAGAGTAAAATTCTTTATCATGGCCTTGCTCCTCTAACCAGTCATCAATATAATCTAAACATTTTTCATAATTCCAATCTGTTGTTGAATAATGCTCGAATGTTCTAATCCTGGCATATTTATTTTCGCCAATATATTTTCTGTAAGGTGTTGTTCTTGCAGTATTTTTCTTAGCCAGACCAACAACTTTCAGTAATTTGCCCAATGTTTTTGAGCCGATACTCGGTTCTAAAAACTCACCAAACTTACTTTGATTAACCCAATCATATCTCGGAGCATTAACCCTCATAGAGTTTTTTGCGACCTCAATCTGTTCTTCCATCTCATTTTTCACATTTCTAATCTGTTCATTAGCCTTTTTAGCTTCGTCCAAAGCCTCTGTTGCTGTTTGTATAGCTAGATTAGTTTTTCTGTTAATTACCTTTACTGCTAAAGCATCTAATTGCTCAGGAGATAACTCTTCAACATTCATTAAATTATTCATAATTTTTCACCTCAATATAATTTTTGTTTGGTAACAGTTCTCTCATTTCTCCGCACCATTTTTCTACCCTCTCAATAATTTCACTTAAATTCTTGATGACTATCTCATCATCAGCTTGCTCGTTAATTGCTCTACTGTATTTCACTGGAGCCAGTTCTTTTTGGAGCATATTTTCTATTTTTACTATTAGACCAGAAATACTTGTGGCTGCTTCAATTTTTCTGTGAATACTGGATTTATCTTCTTTTAACTGCCTAATATTTTTCTTTAGTTCTTTATATTCTTCAGTCTGACTTTTATTCAACTCTGCTGATTCTTCTAACCTTTTCATCTTATTTTGCATTTTCTCAATTTCAGATTCTTTATTTTTAATTTCATCTTCTCTTTTTTGTAATTCTCTTTTCATATTTCTATATTTTTGCTTAGTTTTTTTGTAGTCATCTGGTATTACTTCTTTTTCAATAACCTCTGGTTCTTTTCTTTCGAGTTCTTCCTTCTCTCTTTTTTCTTTCTCATACATTTCACCGATCCGTTCAGCTCTGGCTTCGAGTTGGTTTTTTCTTCTTTCTAATTCTTCTTTCTCTTTTTTGAGTTTCTGATAAGCTCCATGAATACTGATTTGTTCTTCATCAAGTTGCTTTATTAATTCTTCATCTGCATTTTCGGCAATAAATTTTTCCTTATAGTATTGCCTCCTACTTCCTATACCTATCTCTTTAGCAGACTCCTTTTCGGCTTGGTGCAAATTTGCACCAGTTGATTTTTTAATTTCAATTAATTTTTGCATGTATTTCTGTCTTTCTGATAAACTGAAATCTTTTCTATTTTCATTTTCTGCGATTTCAATTCTTAAAGCCTGTTCAGCATCTTCAATAGATATTTTATTTGCTTTTATTTTCTCTTTGCCAAGACTTTTGCAAGCCCTCAATCTTCTTTCCCCAGCAATCAATCTATATTTATTATTAATTTCAACAACTGTAATAGGATTTATTAATCCATTTCTATCAATGTCAGCTGCCAGCTCTTTAATATCACCAAAATCTTTTCTAATGCGATCTTTAACAATAATCTCACTAATATCAATAAGCAATTATTTCACCCCTCTCAAAGTTGTTGATTATCTTTTTTAAAGTTAATGGATTGGTTTTGTAAATTTTTTCAAGTCTTCTTTTTAATATTTTTTCAACTTCATCATTTGAAAGTCTTATAGTTTTTATATTTAAATCATGAAGAAAAAAATAATCACGTATTTTATCTTTTAAAATCTGTAATTCATCACTATGATTTCTGCCGTCTATTTCATAAATTAAATTATTATTTCTATCATAGAAGTCGGCAATATATCTTTTAACCCCGTATTTTTTATATCCTCCTTCCCCAGTACCAAAAGATACTTGTTCTTCTAAATTAGGTTTTAACATCTTAAAAATAGATTCGTGTTTAGTTCGCCTGTTATCATTGCAACCACCAACAAAATTATTTTTTTCTATTCCCATAAAATTGTCTACCATTTCTGTAAAATCTTTAAATATAGCTTTTTCTGGATTCTCCCCGAATCTATCTGTTGGGTCAAAATACTTTAAAGTTAAGTTGAAAGACTTTTCTATTAACTGATCCATTAAACTCTCCTTTCTATGCGCTTTGTTCCTTTTTGGCAACTTCGTCATAAAAAAATAATTCATCAATAGTGACATTGAAATGATCAGCTATATCTTTAGCCTCTGGCAGTGTAAATGGGGTCCTTCCGTTAATCTTTCTACTGAAAGTGTTAGAGGCCACATCTATTAAATTGGCAATATCAGCATGAGTCATTTCATTTTGAGCAATCAAACCTTTTAATTTATTTAATTTAGCTTCCACAATCACACCTCCTTTTGTTCCCGATTGACAACTACTAATTAATATTATAGAGTACATTTGGCAACTTGTCAACACTTATTTAAAGTTTTTTTATAAATTTGGCAACTTTATTTATTAATTCGGGTGTTTTGTGTATAATAATGGTGTTAGGAGGTAGTCTAATTGGTAACTTTTGCGGAAAGACTCAAACAACTCAGAAATGAAACTGGAGTAACAATGGAAGATTTAGCCGAAGAAATCGGAACTACAAAATCTACAATTTCTAGATATGAGAATAATAAAAGAGAACCTAAGAAACATTTTATAGAAAAAACTGCTGATTACTTTGGCGTTTCTACAGATTATCTTCTTGGTTTAACAAATAATCGTTCTAATGCAGATAAAATTAAAAAAGCAATCTCTGACGACCCAGAATTGCAAGAAACCTGGGAGCAAATCGCCCAAAGGGAGAACCTGCAGCTTCTGTTTAAGCAGACCAAAGACTTAGACGATAAGGCTATCAAGCAGATTATAAGAATAATTAAGGCTATAGAGGATGAAGAAGCAAATAATGGGCTATAAGTTCAAGGAGTGATACTTGATTGGGAACTTATAAAATATATTGTGATGAAAGCAGACAAAATGGAAATGGTTATAAATTAATGGGGGGAATATGGATTAAAGAAGAACAGGGCTGGCCCTTTGTTAATGAATTTTATAACAATTGTGATAGCGAAATAAATTGTCGACCAGCTCATATGAAGTGGAATAAAGTAACTACCCATGAAACCTATAAGCATTTCTATAGAATGTTAATAAATCAGTTTTTTGAATATGCTAATGAAAACAAAATATTTTTTAAAACTATTGTGGTTGATAACAATTTCGATTTTGAACACGAAGAATACAATGATGGAGATTTTGAAACAGGATTTTATAAACTTTATTATTATATGATTAAAACAACTTTTAAATCAGATCATGATTATCATTTAAGAATTGCTCATAGATCAGTGGGGCAAAAAACAAATAAAATTTCGCAAAGGGAAAGATTGCAAGATTTAAAAAGATGTTTAAATTCTCATGCCATAACATTAACTCATAATCCCTGGCTCTCTTTTTCTAATACTAAACCAGTAAAATCTGTTGAGCCAAGAAAAGCTAATAAAAGATTACTAATTCAATTAGCTGATATTCTTATGGGAGCAGTAGGTTATCAATGGAATGAACACCATTTAAAAAGTGATGCTAATGAAGAAAAAGTATATTTATCAAATTATATAGCAAATAAACTAAACAAAAATAATTTGATTTTCAAAAGTAGAAGAACCGATAAACCTTTTAATATTTTTTATATGAACCCATAAAAAAATGGCGCCCTAATGCCTATTCCCAAGTTTTTAGGAAGAACCCAGACAATTGAGCCTAGGTGTTCAGTCATTAGTGACGCCTTTATTCTCATTTATTTATTGCAATTTAAGTATATAAATTCAACATCAGTTTGTCAAGAATTATTTTAGGAGTGATCTGTATGAGAGAGAAAAAACACCGTACAGCTCTCCAGCGAACATACATAAATTATCAAGAGTGGGCCAGAGAAAATAATATATATCAAAAATTTATACCGCTAAATCCAGGTATATATGGTTTTGTGTACCTCTCTTCTTCTCGCAACTATTATGTGATAATTAATCAAAACCTCACTCTTGAACTACAAAAGGAAGTGTTTTTACACGAGGTAGAGCATATAATGTATGATATGCCGGAAGCTGGCTATGTAATTGGCATGGACATCCAGTACAGTCAGATGGAAAAAGCAGCAGACAATTTCGTAAAAGAGATTATTAATAATTTTTTTACTTAAAACACGAACATACATTCGACAAATGTCGATAAAATACAACATCAGAGGTGATTTTGTGAGTAATAAGCTACTAAATGATAACAATGGGGAAAATAGCAACAGATTAAAAAAGTTATTTATAGTTATTTTGACAGTGCTCTTTCCTTTTATAGGTATATTTTTCATTTTTAAATCAGGGTATTTTAATAAAAAAGGAAAAACAGCAGCAACAATTTGGTTAGGAGTTATCCTTTTAGGTTTATTTTTTTCACCTGGTCAGGAACAAAACATTGCCAGTAATTCAAATCAAGCAAAGCAATCCGAAGAAGTTGATCAAGAAAATAATGAAATTAACTCAGAAGAGCAATCATTATTAAATGAAATTTTGGAGGGTGATAATGAAATGACTAAAAAAGATAAAGCAAATTATAAAGCAATAAGAGATTTCATTGATAATAATAAAAGTTTAGGTAAATTTACTTATTTTGAAAAGAAAGAGCCGTGGATGCATGGCGATAGATATTCAGTTTCAACAAAAGAAGACACTTTTTTGTTTTATTTATATAATGAAGAAAATAAAGTTGTTAGTGTGAATGTAAAAGATCAGAATGGTAATATACAAAATATTTACAGAGAGGAAGTTCCAAATCTTCCTGATAACTTTAAAAGAAAAGCCACTGAAGAAGTGCCTGAATATATAATAATAGACCAGTTTGACTTAATGTCTGGAGGAAGGCATGGAGATATATTGATTAAATCTTTTTCAAAAGAAACCCCTTTAGATAAAAGAGAAAAGGTTATTAAAAAGATAATAGAAAAAGAGAACTTTACACAAGCTGATTTATATTGTACTCGAGAAGCGTTTGAAGCTAATATGAACTCCAGTTATAGCGAATCTCATCCAAACGCTTTAGAAAATGGTTACTTAGGAAGTGTAAGAGATAATAAATTTTCTGCTCCTTATAATTAATATTAGCCCTTCGGGGCTTCTCTTTTTACACAAATACCGAACAAATGTATATAAATAATCACATATTTGTTCTATTAAGTGAAAACATTACTACTAATTATATAAAAATGTGAACTAATATTTTTGGAGGGTTTATAATGAATAATACAACTGCAGCAATTTATGCACGTTTCAGTTCTAATAACCAGAGAGAGGAATCACTTGACGCTCAAATTAGAGCAGCCAAAGAATTTGCAAAAGATAATGATCTGAAAATAACTAAAATCTATACTGATAAAGCCCAATCTGCTACCACTTCTGATCGCCCAGGCTTTTTAGAAATGATAAAAGACAGCCAGGATGATCTATTTGACAAGGTGATAGTGCATAAGCTTGACCGCTTTGCCAGAAATAGATATGATTCAGCTGTATTCAAAAGGAAGCTCAGAGAAAATGAAGTTGAATTAATATCTGTCTTAGAAAACTTTGATGATAGTCCGGAAAGTATTATCCTGGAGTCGGTACTGGAAGGAATGAATGAGTATTATTCTGCCAACCTGGCAAGAGAAGTTAGCAAAGGGATGAAAGAAAATGCCATGCAGTGCAAGCATAATGGCGGTTTAGCGCCTTTAGGGTTTGATGTGGCTGATGATAAGACATATAAGATTAATGAAGAGGATGCAGCTAAAGTCAGGCTTATCTTCAGAATGTATGCTGCAGGTAATGGCTACGGTCCAATCCTCAAAAAACTTAAAGAGAAAAACTATAAAACTCAAACAGGTAGAAACTTTAGTAAACCAAGCTTACATGATATTTTAAGAAATGAAAAATACAGAGGTGTCTATGTATTCAATAGATCAGCCAGCAAAAAAGCTGGCAAAAGAAATCATCATAAGTCTAAGCCAGAGGAAGAGATTATTAGGATTGAAGGAGGGATGCCGAGAATAGTATCAGACAAAACATGGAGGAGGGTGCAGAGAAGAATGGATGAAAACAAAAAAGGACCAGGGGCCCACAGTGCTAAAGAAATATACTTGCTTTCAGGATTGATTGAGTGCGGAAAGTGTGGTGGTTCAATGGTAGGTAATCGTAGAATAGCTGGTAGAGATAGAACCGTATATATGTCCTACGAATGCTCTACCAGAAAACGGACTAAGGAATGCGACATGAAGTCTATCACTAAGGAGCATGTGGAAGAGATTGTTCTTGATGATATGGTTGAGGCCATGTTTTCTGCTGCTAAGATTGATCAACTGGCAAAAGATGTCTATAACTTTGCCAAGCAAGAAAATGAGGAAATCAATGCAGATATAAAAAGATTTGAGAAACAGCTTAAAAATATTAATTCTAAAATTGATAATTTAACTGAAGCAGTTGCAGCTGGACTTTTCCAGCCATCTATGAAGGAAAAGTTAAATAAATTAGAAAGTGAGAAGTCTGATCTGGGATTAATGTTAAATGAAGCAAAGCTGCAGGCAGAAAAAAATCTGCCCACTAAAAGTGAAATAAAGGCAGAGCTGAAAGGTTATAGAAATATAAAAAACGAAAGTCTCAAAGCCCAAAGAAAGGCTATAAAAACTTTCGTAAAGAGTGTAATTATCTATGAAAACAATATAAAAGTTAATTATATTGTGGATTTGACTGGTGGAGGTGGTGGGAGTCGAACCCACGTACTGAATGGCTCACCCAGTAGTTTCTACGAGTGTAGTTCAGCTTTTGGTCTCACAGTAAGCACTCCGCTGAACTGGATTACTTACTGCCAGCCTGTTAAATGTCCCTTCTTCCTACAGACATCAGAAGAAGGTTAGTCTGCTTTTTATGACACCTGAAACGACTCCACAGACAGGACCCGCTCAGGCGTTAACTGCCTACGCGGCAGCTAAAGCGTAATTATTATCGTTTGCAGATAATTTTATATTTCCCAGTGTTTAACGAGTGAAAGGAACTCCTCGACCCGCTTCTAAAAGATTCACCATCCAGGCGAAGCCAGAACACCCCCTGAATAACTTTCCTTTTCAGCATAATTATTATACCCTAAAGGTCAGGAAATGTCAAATTACTTTTAATAATCTCCTTTTTGACTGCGTCTAAATGCTTTTTCCATTTCTCTTTTTGCAGTTTTCTTAGCGATATCTCTTCTTTTGTCATGCTGTTGTTTACCTTTAGCAACAGCTAATTCAACTTTGCAGATATTTTTCTTTAAATAAAGAGTCAAAGGAACCAATGTATAACCTTTTTGAGTTGTATAACCAATTAATTTCCTAATCTCATTCTTATGCAGTAAAAGCTTTCTTTTTCTTTCCGGCTCATGATTATAGCGGTTACCCTCTTTATAAGGACTTATATGCATATTATGCAGATAAACTTCTCCTTTTTCTACTAGAGCAAAGCTATCCTTTAAATTAACTCGATGGTTTCTAATAGATTTGATTTCTGTTCCCTTAAGTTTAATTCCAGCTTCATAAGTCTCTTCTATATAAAAATCATGTCTGGCTTTCTTATTTTTTGCAATAATTTCTATATCATTATCTTTAGCCATGACTATCACATCCTTAATCTCTTTTCCTAGTATTTCTGCTAATCAATTTTTTCTATTAGTTCAAAATCGAGTTCTCGCTTATCTCGATTAACCTTAGTTACTTTAATTCTAACTTCATCACCAATCCTATAAATCTTTTTTGTTCGCTCTCCAATTAAATGATATTTTTCTTCATCATAATGGTAGTAGTCATCACGAAGATTTTTAATGTGAACCAAACCCTCTACAGTATTTTCTAATTCAATGAACATTCCAAAGCCTGTAATTCCACTAATAATACCGTCAAATTCTTCTCCAATCTTATCCTCCATAAACTCAATCTTCTTCAGGTCAACTGAGTCTCTCTCTGCGTCCATTGCTCTTCTCTCCTGAAGTGAGCAGTGATCAGCTATTTTGGGTAGTTCTATATCCAATTCATCCTGACGCTTCTGACTTAAATAACCTTCGGTTATAGTTTCCTTAATTATTCGATGAGCGGTCAGATCAGGATAACGTCTAATTGGAGAGGTAAAATGACTGTAATGAGTAATTCCCAGACTGAAGTGACCCACATTTTTTTCAGAATAAACTGCTTTTTTAAGTGAACGCAGCATCACAGTTTCGATTATTTTCTCTTCTTTTGTTCCCCTTACAGCTTCTAAAATTTCCTGTAAAGCACGGGGGTGAACTCCATTTTTAACTCCTTTAAGTCTGTAACCAAAGTTATGGATAAATTCATTAAACTGCTGCATTCTATCTAAATCAGGTTCCTCATGAACTCGATAAATAAAAGGCATTTCTCGCCATGACATTTCAGCTGCCACAATTCTATTGGCAGCAATCATAAATTCCTCAATTAGCTGTTCTGCCTCTCCGTGGCTTCTTTTCTTTAAATTAATCGGGTGCCCATCTTCATCAAGCTCTACTTTAACCTCAGGAAAATTAAAATCCATACTTCCTTCTGCAAAACGATTTTTGCGCAGTCTTCTGCGAAGTTCATTCATCATTTCAAGTTCTTCTATAAAATCACTGTATTCTTCTTTTTTAGCCTGTTCTTTATTATCCAGAATATCCTGAACTTCACCATATGTCATCCGATGATTGGAATTAATAACTGATTTTGTAATATCGTGGTCTATAATCTCAATTCCATTTTTTCCATGAAATCTGTAGTCTATAAATACAGTCATTGTAAGTCGATCAACCTGTGGATTCAAACTGCAGATACCATTCGACAATTTTTCGGGCAGCATTGGAATTACTCGATCAACTAAATAAATACTAGTTGCACGGGAATAGGCTTCATTATCCAATGGACTATTATCAGTTACATAATGACTAACATCAGCAATATGAACTCCCAATCTATAAACATCACTACCCTGCTTTTCTATAGAAACAGCATCATCAAAATCTTTAGCATCTGGCCCATCAATAGTTACCAGCTTCAAATCTCTTAAATCCACTCGCCCATCATCTTTTTTAACTGTTTTTTCATTGACCTGATCAGGAATATTTTCAATCTGTTTTAAAACCTTATCCGGAAATTCTCCAGGCAAGTCTAATTGACGAATTATTGCCTCAATATCAACACCAGCATCATCTTTATTACCCAAAATTTCTATTATTTCACCTTCTGGATTTCTGTTTTTTTCAGGCCAGCGGGTTATTTTGGCAACAACTTTCTGTCCATTTTGAGCTTGATTTAAAGCCTCAGGTGGAATGAAAATATCATTACAAATTCTTTTATTATCTGGTATTAAAAAACCATAATTTTTATATTTCTCTAAATTACCGACTACTTCTTTATTTACTCTCTCAATTATTTCTGCAACTTCTCCCGCCTGACTTTTACCTCTATCAGAACGAATGGGACGTACAAACACCTTATCATTATGCATGGCACCATTCATATTGGCTGAAGAAATATAAATATCATCTTTCTCTGGATTATCCGGAATTAAAAATGCATTCCCAGAAGCTATTTTTTCAACTCGTCCACCAATTAAATTGAATTTTTCAGGAACTCCATATAAACCCTGAGAATTTTTAAAAATATGACCAGATTTAATTAAATCATCCAGCAGATCAGAAAACATCTGCTGTTGCTCTTTGGCTATCTCAAACTTCTGGAAAATTCCTTCTTTACTTAGCGGACGGTGAACATCTTCTCTCAATCTTTTTAACAATTCACTTCTTGCACTCATTAATAATCATCCCCAATCTTTTTGGTGATTCTGAGCTTAATTTTATCATAATTGGCAGCTATTTGTATTTAATTAAAATTTAAAAATATTATTTAAAGGCCTAATTCATCAGATATACCTTTCATTGCTGATAAAGAAAGATCAACAAATTCTTTTAATTCTAAGTCCATTTCTTTACAGGAAGCAATTACATCTCTGTCTGCACCTTTAGCAAAAGAACTATCTCCATAGCGGTTTAAAACAAATTCTGTATCCAATGATCCCAATTTTTTATCAGGATGAATTAAAGCTGAAGCAACTATTAAACCAGTTAATGGATCTGCTGCATATAAAGCTTTAGCCATTAAAGTCTTTCTAGGCAGCTCGTGCATTCCATTGTGTGCTCTAACCGCATCAACTATTTTAGCTTCCATTCCCATTTTGGACAGCATATCTGCTCCAATTTGGCTGTGCTTTTCCGGCTGATCAGCAGTATCTTCATAATCAATATCATGGAGCAGACCAGCTAAACGCCACTTATGTTCATCTTTATCAAAATAATTTGCTAACTCGGCCATTACTGCTTCAACTGCCAGACAGTGTTTACGTAAATTCTTCTGTTTAATATTTTCCTCCATAAGTTCCAGTGCTTCATTTCTCTGCATAGTGATTCCTCCTTCAGATAATATACTTAATGATATTGAAATATAAAATCCACTTTAAACTTCCATAAACTTTGCTTTTGCCTTAGCTTTTAAATTACCAGCTTCATCATAAATTTCTGCTTCTGTATAATGAACATTGGCAATTGAACTTTTCTTAGTCCCTTTATATTCGCCAATAATCTTTAGCTTTTTCCCAATTTCTACTGCAGTTCTAAATCTAATATTAAGTTCTGCGGTAAAAGCTTTAATATCTTTAAAACCAATTACATGAGCCATCGCTTCATCTAATAAAGTTGCAATTAGCCCCCCGTGCATTATACCATCATATCCCTGGTGGTTTTCACCTGGAGTGAATTCACCCCTAACTTTATCTGACTCAAATTCCTCAAATTTAAGTCCCAAAGATATTGGGTTTTCTTGACCACAGGCAAAACACATTTTGTCATCTGCTTCAGTCACTCTATCACATCCTTCTAGAAGAAAACCCTCCAAGTAGTATAAACTACAAGGAGGGTAATTAATCCTTTACTACTATATATAATTTTACATGAATAACGGAGCAAATACAAGTGAAACAATAGTCATCAATTTGATTAAAATATTTAAGGATGGACCAGATGTATCCTTAAATGGATCTCCTACTGTATCACCAACAACTGAAGCAGCATGAGTATCTGTACCCTTACCACCAAAAGCCCCTGATTCAATATATTTTTTAGCATTATCCCAGGCTCCACCTGCATTAGCCATCATAATAGCTAAGAGCACACCTGAAGAAAGGGCTCCACCTAAAAGACCACCAAGTGCCTGTACATCCCAGAGCCCTACAACTACTGGTACAATTACAGCTAAAAGTCCTGGTAAAATCATTTCTTTTAAAGCAGCTGTTGTTGAAATATCAACACATTTTCTGTGATCAGGTTTCTGAGTTCCCTCCATAATACCCGGCATTTCTTTAAACTGTCTTCGAACTTCTTCGATCATTTCTCCTGCGGCCTTACCTACAGCCTCCATTGTAATCGCGGAGAATAGAAAAGGAAGCATAGCTCCCAGGAAGAGTCCAATAATAACCTGAGGATTTGTTAGAGAAATAGACTCTAAACCAACTGCTTGTGAGAAAGCTGCAAATAATGATAAAGCTGTTAAGGCAGCTGAACCAATTGCAAAACCTTTACCCATCGCAGCTGTTGTATTACCAACAGAGTCTAATTTATCTGTAATATCTCTTACTGAAGAATCAAGCTCTGCCATCTCGGCAATACCTCCAGCATTATCAGCGATAGGACCATATGCATCTACTGATAAAGTAATACCTGTAGTAGAAAGCATTCCTACCGCAGCCATTGCAATACCATAAAGTCCGGCAAAATTATAAGACAGATAAATTGCTGCAGTAATAACTAAAATCGGCAGGGCTGTACTTCTCATACCAACAGATAAACCACTAATTATGTTAGTTGCTGTACCAGTCTGTGACTGACGAGCTATATGTTTTACAGGGCCATAATGTTCAGAAGTATAGTACTCAGTAATTCTACCAATTAAAGTTCCTGCGATTAAACCGGCTATAATTGCTATAAATATTCCAATTTCTCCAGTCAGTGAAGTTACCAGAAAATAAGCACCAACAATTGTGATTCCAGCAGCACTTAAAGTTCCTCTTTCTAAAGCCTTAGCAGGGTTTCCACCCTCTTTAGCTTTAACAAAACGAGTACCAATTATAGAAGCAATAATTCCTAAAGCAGCAATTAACATCGGCAGTAAAACATGATCCACACTTAAAGCAACTCCTAAAGTCATAGCAGCTACAATTGAACCAACATATGATTCAAATAAGTCGGCTCCCATTCCTGCAACATCACCAACATTATCACCAACATTATCAGCAATAACAGCAGGATTACGCGGATCATCTTCCGGGATCCCAGCTTCTACCTTACCAACTAAATCAGCACCAACATCAGCAGCTTTAGTATAAATACCACCACCAACACGAGCAAATAAAGCAATAGAACTGGCTCCAAAAGCAAAACCTCTAATAAATTCTACATTGTGAGAAAAAAACATATATAAAATTCCAAGACCTAAAGTTCCTAAACCTACCACAGACATTCCCATTACAGTACCACCAGAGAATGCAACTTTTAAAGCAGCATTTAATCCTGTTTTAGCTGCCTGAGTTGTTCTTGCATTTGATTGTGTTGCAATCTGCATTCCAATAAATCCAGCTAAAGCAGAGAAAAATGCACCCAAAACAAATGAAGCTGCATACTGCCAACCTAGACTCGGTACAAGGGCCATAATCACAGCCACTACTGCTACAAACACACTTAACATTTTGTATTCGCGGCCTAAGAAAGCCATAGCTCCCTCATTGATTGCATCTGATAACTCTGCCATTCTATCTGTTCCCATACTTTCTTTTTTAACTTTTCCAGCAAGTATAAAAGCAAAAATTAATGCAATTATTCCTGCTAGCGGTGTATAAAAATTCATGCACCAACCTCCTTATTAATTAATATTTTCAATTTCTTATAAATACTGACATTTGTCAGCACCTTTATTTTAGCTTATTTTATAAAAATTGATAAAAATCCCCTATGATACTAGATGAAACACTTTTATTATAAAGATTTATTTTTATTAAAAAATTCACTTCTATTAAATGATTCTTTATTAATTATTACTTAAATATGAAGTTTAAAATATAGCTAAGATTAAAGAATTGATCATAAATAAAATTGCAGCAACAGTTGTTGCTTTACTGATTTTATCTTCCATCTTTTTCCCCGACTTACCAAAAAAAGTTGTAGCACCACCATCAATGGCTCCTGATAAACCAGCACTTTTACCTGACTGCAGTAAAATACCTACAATTACTCCAATCGCTATAATAAAATGTAAAATCTTTAGTACAAACATTTTAATCTCACCTCCAAATAGTTAAGTAAAATATTGCTAAATATACATAATTCAACACAACATTAATTTTAACACATAAAGTTCAAAAATACAATATTATATAGCAAAAATCAGAATCAAAAGTTTTACCCTGCTTACAAATTTAATAAATCAGAAATTATATTTTTTTAGATGCTTCATTTCTATTTATTTTGTAAATTTCTGCAATAATTATTTCTTTTAAAAGAGGCCGGGTAGAGATATCTCTACCCGGCCTCTTTTATCTTTCATTTATAATTTTATTTTACTTGATGCTAAAAAATGCTTCTTTACCTGCATACTGAGCTGCATCACCTAAGCTCTCTTCAATTCTCAGCAGCTGATTATACTTAGCAACACGCTCGGAACGAGCCGGTGCACCAGTTTTAATCTGACCAGTATTCATTGCTACAACAAGATCAGAAATTGTTACGTCTTCTGTTTCACCGGAACGGTGAGATACAACAGAAGTAAATCCTGCTCTTGTAGCCATATTAATAGTATCTAAAGTCTCAGTTAAGGAACCAATCTGATTAACCTTAATTAAGATAGAATTACTGCTTTTCTCTTCAATACCTCTGCTTAATCTCTCTACATTTGTAACATAAAGGTCATCTCCAACAATCTGTAGACGGTCACCAAGTCTTTCAGTCATCTCAGCAAAGCCTTTCCAGTCATCTTCAGCAAGACCATCTTCTATTGAAATAATTGGATATTTATCAATTAATTCTGCGTAAAAGTCAATCATTTCTTCAGAAGTTTTTTCTACACCTTCACCTGCAAGTACATATTTACCATCTTTATAAAACTCTGTTGCAGCAGGGTCAAGTGCAATATAAAAGTCTTCTCCAGCTTCATAACCAGCTTTTTCAATCGCTTCAACAATTACCTGTAGAGCTTCTTCGTTGGATCCTAAATCAGGTGCAAAACCACCTTCATCACCAACACCAGTACCTAAACCTTTTTCCTGGAGTACTTTTTTCAGGTTGTGATATACTTCAGAACCCATCTGCAGTGCTTCACGGAAGCTAACTGCACCAACAGGCATAATCATAAACTCCTGTAAATCTACATTGTTATCAGCATGCTCTCCACCATTTAAAATGTTCATCATTGGAACAGGTAGAGTTTTAGCATTCATTCCACCAATGTAATTATAAAGCTGAGTTCCAGTAGCATTTGCTGCTGCTTTAGCAGCTGCCATTGATACACCCAGGATTGCATTAGCACCTAATTTACCTTTATTATTTGTTCCATCAAGCTCACGCATCAGATTATCAATTTCAATCTGTTCTCTAACATCTAAGCCAACAATTTCAGGTGCAATTATTTCATTTACATTTTCTACAGCTTTAAGTACACCTTTACCCAGATAGCGGTCACCACCATCTCTTAACTCAACTGCTTCGTACTGACCAGTGGAAGCTCCAGATGGAACAGCTGCTCTTCCATAAGTACCGTCTTCAAGAATCACTTCCACCTCTACAGTTGGATTACCGCGTGAATCTAAAATTTCTCTTGCATAAACATCTACAATTGTTGTGTTTAACATTATTAATTAACCTCCTTATAATTTTACAGTAAATCTTTTTTTAGTTATATTTCAGCAGAAACAGTAAAAACTGCTTCTGCTTATTAATATATTCAGTTTCTGATTATATTAAATTTTAAATAAGCTGACTGACACAATATTACCTGTTATCTATAATTAGTGAGTCTCCTGTCATTTTATCTGGCTTTTCAATTCCCAAAATTTCTAACATTGTTGGTGCTAAATCAGCTAATTTACCAGAAGCTATACCTTTATCTTTTGGACCACCTACATAATAGAGGGGAACAATATTAGCAGTATGAGCTGTAAATGGAGATCCATCTTCTTCTTTCATTTTTTCTCCATTACCATGGTCAGCTGTAATTAAAGCCTGACCACCTTTATCTAAAATAGCAGGAACTATCTTAGATAGACATTCATCAACAGTTTCCACAGCCTTTATAGCTGCATCCATAAAGCCAGTATGACCAACCATATCGATATTAGCATAATTTAGAATAATCACATCATATTCTTCAGCCTCAATTTTTTCTAGGAGCTTATCTGTTACCTCATAAGCACTCATCTCCGGCTGCATCTCATAAGTTGCAACCTGTGGTGAAGGAATCAAAATTCGATCTTCACCTTGATTGGGTTCTTCAACTCCTCCATTAAAGAAGAAAGTTACATGGGCATATTTTTCAGTTTCAGCTATTCGAAGCTGTTTTAAACCTTCACGGCTTAAAACTTCACCAAGTCCATCTTCAATTTCTACCGGCTCAAAGGCAACAGGTAGATCAAATTCTTCATCATACTCTGTCATAGTAACATAGTATAAATCTTTTGGATGTTCTGGTTCACGCTCAAAGGCATCAAAGCCGTCAATAGTTAAAGCCTGAGTAATCTGACGAGCTCTATCAGCTCTGAAATTAAAGAAAATCACAGAATCATGATCATTCATTGGTCCTACAGGTTCACCATCTTCTGTAATAACTGTTGGAACCACAAATTCATCTTCTACATCTTCTGCATACGAAGCTTCTACAGCTTCTACAGCATCTTCAGCTTTATTACCCTCACCTAAAACTAACATATCATAGGCTTTTTTGGTTCTTTCCCAGCGGTTATCGCGGTCCATTGTATAATAACGTCCGCTGACAGTAGCAATTTTGCCGGTTCCAACTTTATCCAATTCTTCCTGGAGTTCTTTTAGGTAACCCGTTCCACTGGAAGGTGGCGTATCTCTTCCATCTAAGATAGGATGGATATAGACCTTCTCTAAATCAGCCCGGTCAGCCATTTCAATTAAACCAAAGAGATGTTTGATGTGGCTGTGTACACCACCATCAGATAAAAGCCCAATTAAATGCAGAGCACCATCATTATCTTTAGCATGGTCTACTGCTTTTTTTAGAGCTTCATTTTCCAGTAAGTGTTTTTCTTCCACAGCTTTATTTATCCTTGTAAAATCTTGATAAACTATGCGGCCTGCACCAATATTTAAGTGGCCAACCTCAGAGTTACCCATCTGTCCTTCCGGAAGTCCAACAGCCTCCCCGGAAGGTTTTAAGATTGAATGGGGATACTCTTTATTTAATTTATCTAAAAAAGGAGTATCTGCCTGATAGACAGCATTCCCTTCTGCATTTTCATTTATACCCAGCCCATCTGCAATAATTAGGGCCAGTGGTTTCGGTCTTGCCATAATAATCCTCCTTATAATCTAACTTATTTACTTATAGATTTCGGCAGTTTTTAAAATAATTTCAGAGAAGGAATCTGCTTCTAAGCTGGCACCACCAACTAAAGCACCATCTATCTCTGACTGTGCCATAATTTCTTCTACATTATGTGGTTTTACACTACCACCATATTGAATTCTAATCTTATCAGCAGCCTTAGGAAATTCTTTTCTAATGTTATTTCTAATAATTCCAATTACACGATTAGCTTCCTCGGCAGAAGCGGTCTCTCCTGTACCAATTGCCCAGATTGGTTCATAAGCAATTACTACATCTTCAACCTCTTCTTCACTTAATCCTGCTAAAGCAGAATCAACCTGGAAGTTAACTTTTGCCTCTATTTGATCAGCTTTTCTTTCTTCTAAAGTTTCTCCAACACAGACAATTGGCTTCACACCATGTGACAGTGCAGATAAAACCTTTTTATTTACTTCATAATCGCTTTCACCAAAAATTTCTCTTCTTTCGGAGTGGCCAACAATAGTATATTCGATATTGCTGTCAGCCAACATCTTAGCAGAAATTTCTCCAGTATAAGCACCTGCATCTTTCCAGTAAATATTTTCAGCACCTGTAACAAGATCACTACCCTCAGCAGCCTTTTTAACTGTTGTTAAACAGAGAGCAGTAGGACAGATACCCATTTCTACATTATCTACAGCTTTAACTTTATCTTTCAAAGCAGTAATCATAGCTTCAGCTTCTTCAACATTTTTATTCATTTTCCAATTTCCACAAATAAATGGTTTACGCATTTTAATATTCCCCCTCAAATTTTGCTTAAAAAGCAATTATCTTGATTCGACTACATTTACTCAACATCGTCTAATGCAGCAACACCAGGAAGTTCTTTACCTTCAAAGAACATTAGTGATGCTCCACCACCAGTAGAAATATGGCTCATCTTATCAGCAACACCTGCCTGGTTAATTGCAGCAGCAGAATCTCCACCACCGATTACTGAATGTGCATCTGATTCAGCTAAAGCCTTTGCTAATTCAACAGTACCATGGGCAAATTTCTCCATTTCAAATACTCCTAATGGTCCATTCCAAATAACTGTTTTAGCTGTTTTAATAATTTCTTTGTAGTTTTCTAAACTCTGAGGGCCACCACAATCAAGAACCTGCCAGCCCGCAGGAATTTCATCTGCAGCTACAGTTTGAATATTTGCATCATTGGAGAAATCATCAGCAATTACCACATCAATTGGGAGTACAATCTCTACACCCTTTTCTTCAGCTTCAGCCATTAATTCTTTAGCTAGCTCAACTTTGTCAGCTTCTACCAAAGAATCTCCAACTTCATAACCCTTAGCAAGTAAGAATGTATTTGCAATTCCACCGGCAACAATTAACTTATCTACTTTATTGATTAAATTTTTGATTACATCTATTTTATCAGAAACCTTAGCTCCACCCATAATTGCCACAAAGGGACTTTCAGGATTTTCCATTACTTCACCTAAGGCATTTAACTCTCTCTGCATTAAAAAGCCTGCAGCAGCTGGTAAGTATTCGGTAACTCCAACTGTTGTTGCATGGGCTCTATGAGCAGCACCAAAAGCATCATTTACATATAAATCAGCAAGTGAAGCTAATTCTTTTGCAAATTCTGGATCATTTGCCTTTTCACCAGCGTGGAAGCGGCTGTTTTCTAAGACTAAAACCTCTCCATTTTCTAAATTATCAGCAGCTTTTTTAACTTCTTCACCGATGCAGTCATCAGCCTTTTTAACTTCTTTGTTTAATAAATTAGCCAGTGCTTTAGCTACTGGGTCCATTCTTAAATCATCTTTAGGCTCTCCACCCGGACGGCCTAAGTGAGAAATAAGTAATACTTTTGCCTCTTCTTTTATTAGATACTCGATTGTTGGTAAAGCAGCTTTAATTCTGGTTTTATCTCCAACAACTCCATCTTTTAGAGGAACATTAAAGTCAACTCTGACTAAGACTTTCTTGCCTTTAAAATCCATATCTTTCAGTGTCTTTTTCATTTTTTATACCTCCATTATTAATTAGCAGTTACTAATTTGATCTGACAAGTATTAAAAACATTACTAAAAATTAAGCAAAAAAATTTGTTGAGATTAAAATTTCAGGGGCAGGCCTAAGCCCGTCCCTGAAATTAATTTATCTATTAATTACAGCTTTAATGTTAAGTCTACAACTCTATTTGTGTAACTTAACTCATTATCATACCAGGAGATAACTTTAACCATATTGCCATTAACTACCATAGTAGATTGAGCGTCAATTTTAGAAGATTCGAACTGTCCCATGATATCTCTGGAAACTAATTCTTCTTCAGTGTAACCTAAGATACCCTTCATTTCGCCTTCTGCTTTCTTTTTAAACATTGCATTTACTTCTTCAACAGTTACATCCTGTTCTAAAGTAAATACTCCGTCAACACAGGAACCATCAGGTACAGGAACTCTCATGGCCATACCATCAATTTTACCCTCTAATTCAGGCAGTACTTTTGTTGTTGCAATAGCAGCACCTGTAGTTGTAGGGATGATGTTTTCAGCAGCTGTTCTACCTCTTCTAATTTTACTAGCTGGCATATCTAAGATAGCCTGACTTGTTGTATAACCGTGAATTGTTGTGATTAGACCTTTTTCAATTCCAAACTCATCATTTAATGCTTTAGCTAAAGGCGCTAGACAGTTTGTTGTACAAGAGGCATTGGAAACGATTAAATCATCATCAGAAAGATCATCGTCATTAACGCCAAGCACAATAGTATTGTCAATTTTGTCTTTAGCAGGAACTGTTAAAATAACTTTTTTCGCACCAGCTTCGATATGATTCATTAACTGATCTTTTTTACGGAATACACCAGTTGATTCAATTACAACATCAATATCGTTTTCAGCCCAGGGAAGCTCTGCAGGATCTTTAACAGCGGTAACCTTAATTTTCTTACCATTAACTACTAAATCACCATCTTTAACTTCTACAGTACCATCAAAACGACCGTGTACAGAATCATACTTAAGTAAGTAAGCTAAGTTTTCAACATTCACTAAATCATTAATTGCTACAATTTCAATTTTATCAGTGTTTCTACCTTCCACTAATCTTAAGTATCCTCTACCAATACGTCCAAATCCATTAATTGCTACTCTTTTTGTCATTATTTTATTCCTCCTTATAATATGATGAATCACTTACAAATTAATTTACTAAACAAAGATTTTAAAAAAGTTTTGAAAGTTTAAGCACTAACTTGCTGAATGCTGATTTCAATCTACCAGCCTATCTTCGGCCTCACCCCCCTTAAGAGAGATAATTTTTCGGGCTGTAATTTCATCAGTGATTAAAATATCCTGATATTTAGAAGAAACTGCAGAAATAATAGCTTCTGCTTTATTTTCTCCTCCTGCAATAACAATTACTTTATTAATTGATTCCAGATCATCTAAATTTAAGCCAACACTTGTTGTAGAGTAGATAATTTCACCTTTTGAGTTGAAATAAAAGCCAAAAGCTTCTCCAACCGCACCAGCCTGAAGAAGATCTTTAATTTCTGCATCTTTCATTCCTCTTCGAGCGGCCATATCAGCAGCAGTTCCCACTCCATGAATTAAAATATTAGCTTTTTTTAAAATTTCTAAAGTTTTTTTAATAGTTGGTTCTTTTGTAATATGATAAATATTTTCTTCAGCCACATTGTCCGGAATATGAAGAAGATGATAAGTGCCTCCAAGTTTTTTAGCAATTTTAGCAGCAATAGTATTGGCCTGTATTTCAACATCTTCACTTAAGCCACCTCTGCCAGGAACTACAGTTACATCTTTTGGTTCAGCACTATATGTCATTTCAGAAGCCACCCTGGCCAATGTTGTTCCACCAGTTACAGCTAAAATATCGCCATCTTTAATTTCATGCTTTAAAAGCTGTGAAGCCATCCGACCAATTTCAACTCTTAAATCTCCTACAGGAACAGCCCCATTGACCAGTTTTACTTTTTCAATGCCCAGAATCTTTTCTAATTTATTTTCTAAACAACTAATATCCCTTAATTCTTTAATATACTCATCTAATTCTACCAGAAATTCTTCTCCAATTCTAGTAATTTGAGTACCAGCGGGACTAATAGTTATAAGAGAGTGTTTTTCAAAGAATTCTAGATCATTACGGATTGTTCTTTCACTTAATTCTAATATCCTGGCTAGAGCTCTTCTGCCAATTGGCTGATTATAATAAATACCACGTAAAATATTATATCTTTGTTGAGCTGTCTTTACAATTTCAGGTACAATTTTTTGCTGAATTTTAAACAATTTATTCATGTTTAACCTCCACGCTGGAACGTTTTTGTCCAAATGGAACAAAATTGTCCCGATACAGCCAAAAACAAAGCTGATATTTAAATCAGCAACAAGTTTATATTCATTTTTTAACTTCCAAATACATTATATCATCTTTTCAGATAATTTCAAGTTAAATTTTGAGCAATTTTTTTTATTCTGCGCAAACGGTGATTAACTCCTGATTTACTAAGTTCAATCATTTCTCCTAGCTCTTTTAGAGAGGCATAAGGATTTTTTCTTCGAAGCTCTGCCATCTCCCTTAATCCAGGGCTTAATGAATCGAGTCCATTTTCTCTCTCAATAATATCTATATATTCCAGCTGATCCATTGCAGCTGATACTGATTTTTCTAAATTTGCAGTTTCAAAATTAACTCTGCGGTTAACATCATTTTTTAATTCTTTAATAATATGATCATTTTCCATCTTTAGCATAGCCTGATGGGCCCCAATAATATTCAATACTTTAACAACTTCAGCATAACTTTTAAAATAAATCACTTTATAACCTTTATGCTCTGTTTGGTGTGCTTTTAAATCAAATTTAGACAATAGTATTTTTAGATCATCGGCCAAACTATCTCTTTCACAGCGAAATTCTAAATGATATTCGCTCTGCGGGCTATTAACAGAACCACCGCCTAAAAAAATACCGCGAAGATAAGCTTGAGCCAGCTTTCTAGAAGTTAAATATTCCTCCTTAATATGAAAAACTAAATTGTTTTTCGGAGTAAGAAAACCTAATTCTAATAAAAATTCTCGTACTCCAGGTTGGGGAGTAACAATAATATCATAACTGTGGCTTAAATTGAACTTTCTATCCCGCCTAACTCTAATTTCTATACTAAAACCAAAACGGTTTTTTATTAAAGAATAAATTCTTCTGGCTAAGTTTCCGTGATACAGAGTAACTTTAACAGCTAAATGTTTATTAGAGATTTGAATTGATCCATCTATTCTGATCAAAGCAGATAACTCTGATAACTGTTCAGAATAACTATATTTATCTTTATGAGTTAACTCTTCTTTAACTTTATCTGTAAAAGACATTTAATCTCCTTTCAGAATAATCTTTAAGACTACAATATATTTTAACACATCTTATCTAATTTCAATTATACTTCTTATTTAATTCGTAAATCAGTTGGGCTAATTCATCCGGATCATGACGCAAATAACTATTTTTTTTCAAAAGATCAGCTTCTATAATTTTAACTCCCAAATCTTTTAAGCGCTGATGATCAATTTTAACCGGATAAGCACCCTCAGCTTCATATTTTTTTTGTAATTCTTTTGTCCCCTGACGATTATTTACAATGATGTAATCAAAAATCCCTGGACCACAGTGGTCAATAATAGCTTTAGCATGATCTGCAGCAGTATAATTATCTGTCTCACCAGGCTGGGTCATAACATTACAAACATATAATTTTAAAGCATCTGTATTTTTAATTTCTTCAGTAATCCCTTTTACTAATAAATTTGGTAAAATACTGGTATAAAGACTACCAGGACCGATTATAATAACATCAGCTTTGCGAATTGATTCTCTAACTTCAGGAGTTGTACTTGCATTTTCTGGATATAAAAAGACTTTATTTATTTCTTTATCATAAACCGGAATAGCTGATTCTCCCATTCTTTTTTCCTGATCATGGTAGACAGCCCCCAATTTAATATCTTCATTTGTTGCCGGCAGAACTTTACCTTTAATTGCTAAAACTTTACTTGAGGCTCTAACAGCTTCTTCAAAATCGCCAAGAACTTCTGTCATGGCAGCAATATATAAATTACCAAAACTGTGTCCCTCCAGACCACCTTCAGATTCAAAGCGATGTTGAAATAGTTTTTCCATTAATGGTTCTCTATCTGCTAAAGCAACAAGACAGTTCCGAATATCACCAGGGGGTAAAATCCCCATTTCATTTCTTAATCTGCCAGAACTACCACCATCATCAGCAACTGTGACCACTGCTGTCAAATTATCACTATTCTTTTTAAGCCCGCGCAGAAGGTTTGAAAGACCAGTTCCCCCTCCAAAAGCAACAATTTCAGGTCCTTTATTAGATCTTCGCTTTTCATATAACAAGTCTAAAATTTCAGCATGAGGTGTAATATGAGTGTTAAATTCTAACCTTATTTTTAAGAGAGAATAATATGTCAAAGAAATTCCACTTAAGATCATTAACAAAGCTGTTAATTTCAAAATTAGATTAGCTTGTTTACCAAAAAATATATTTAATATTGAAATCAATTCATTTGTCACATAAACACTGAGATCAAAACCAAATAAAGGGGTTATCCCTACACTAATTAATACAAAAGAAAATATTATAACTAAAAACCATCTTTTAACTCCTAAGCCTGGGAAAAACCACTTTGGCAAATTCATAATTACACTTCCTCTATTTTTCGATATCCCTGTGTTCTATATTAATACTAAAATCTTGATCGGCTAAAAACTCTGCCAACTTAATTACAGTAGTTACCGAGCGATGTTTACCACCAGTACATCCAATTGCTATTGAAAGATGACTTTTTCCTTCTCTTTTATATTCTGGCAGTAAGAAATTTATTAAATCAAAAAATTTATTATAAAATTTTTCTGTAGCTGGCCATTTCAAAACATAATCTCTAACTTCCTGATCCTTACCCGTTTTTTCTTTTAGAGATTCTACATAATAAGGATTAGCTAAAAATCTGACATCCATAACTAAATCAGCATCTCTGGGGATTCCATATTTAAAACCAAAAGAAATTAAACTGAGATGAAGCAAATTTTTGTCAGCTCCGCTTAAAAACAGCTGATTTAATTCTTCCTGTAATTCAGAAATTTCTAATTCTCCTGTATCAATAATTTTAGTGGCTCTACCTCTTAATTCTTCTAAAAGTGTTCTTTCTCTTTCAATTGCATCTAAAATTCTACCTTCTTCATCCAAAGGATGTCTTCTTCTGGTTTCTTTATACCTTCTGATTAATACATCATCAGATGCTTCTAAAAATAATATATCATAATTCAAATTCATTTTTTCTATTTGTGATAACTCTTTATATAGTTCATTAAAAAATTCTCTTCCCCTTATATCACTTACAAGAGCGATTTTTTCTAAATCAGACTGCAGACATAGTTCTGCAAATTTTGAAATTAAAGCAGGAGGTAAGTTATCAACACAAAAGAAGCCTCTGTCTTCAAAATAATTTAAGGCCAGAGATTTACCTGCTCCTGACATACCTGTAATAAGTAAAAATTCCATCTAAGTAGTAGTCTCCTTCCAAAATGTCTTTTGTAAAAATCTATTCTTGACTGCAGTAATCTAAAAACTTCTTCTCCGGTGCCCTTATAATATTTAAAAACTTAAGTTTAGAAACCTTTATAGGTTTCTTCCCATAAAAAACATCTGCATTATTTTCTAATTTATCAATTGTTGCCAGACCTAAAGCATTATTAACTGCAAAAAACTTTTTGTAACCTTTAAGTTCTTTTGGTAAAGCCTGATAATATTTTTTCAAAGCTGGAATATGACTTTTTAAATCACTCAGCATTTTTGACAAGGCTTCAAGCGCTTTTTCTTCGTTCCTTGAATTAGATAATTCTACCTCACTGATATTTAATTCTTTTAGAGGCCAAAAATGTTTATCTCTGCTTGCCAAATCTTCTCTAATATCTCTAATTAGATTTACTTTTTGCAAAAACAAACCTGCTTGATTAAAATTATCTAATAATATCTGCTGCTTTTTTTGATTAATATCAAACTTATAAATAATAGTTTCAGTTAAAAAGCCTCCAACAGTTCCTGCTACATAATAACAATATTCATCAAGATCTGCAAAAGTTTGAACTTCTTTTGTTAAATATTTTTGCATTCCCTGATTCATTTCCTGCAGCCATTTATGTGATATTTTCTGGATATCCAAATCAAAATCTTGATAACACTGATAGATCAAATCAATGTTTTTAGTAAGTTTCTGCAGAGATTCAGACTCAATTAATTCTGATTTATCTTTAATGACTCTAAAATCCGAGCTGCGGTCATATTCCTCTGTAGAAAATATTCTGCTGACTTTATCCATCATTTCTTTCTGCAGTTCCAAATCCGGAGGATGAATCTCATCTTCAAAATTATCTAATATTCTATCCTGCAGATAAGCTAAAAGCACCTCATTTTTTATTTCCTCATCTAACATAGGAATTGTTAGTGCAAAACTTCTAGAAACTCTGCTTAAAATATTTTTGGCAAATTCCATAGGATCTGATTTCATTATCTCACCTCATCACAAACAAAAATTTATTTCTCATATTTAAATCTAAAAATAACAAAAATTAATAATAACATATATAATACCAATATAGCTATTGAGATTTTATTTATCGACATCAAATAATCTACAACTGTTGGTTCTGTTTCAGCTTTTTCAAAATCAATTTTTAAATACGGAAGCTGCGGCAGTTCTCCCTTTAAAATCTGTTTTTGGCTTTCCCCTCCTGGAACTAATATATCAAGAACTCTAGTACTTTGAGGATTAGAACTCTTATTTCCAGAATATATCTGCCAGTAACTTCTGCTGTTTGATAATGAACGAAAGTGATCATAACCAAAAGGATCAAAACTCCCAATCAAAACAATGATTTTACTATTTTGAGCTAAATTAATTTCAGCTTTAGGGATTTCTAAAAAAATAAAATTTCCATCTCTATTTACTGAGATATTATCATTTGAACTGGGAACCATAAGTGATAAATCATTAATATTAAGTATTGTTTCTTTGCGGCTGTTTGGATTAAATAATTTAACCCAAAAACCACTGATTTTCAAAAAATTGTCCCAATAAAAGTCATCTTTAAAACTTATATTAGCTCCGTCATTAAAAAGTTGGTTGCTGCCACCCGACTGAGTGTCAAGATAAAGTTCTATTAAAGGTAATGAAAAATCAAATTTTGCCCTCCAAGGATCAGTTAAATTTGAAAAAGAAAATCTAAATTTATAATTGGCTTCACCTTCAAAAATTGTCAGAGAATTTAAGTCAAATAAATGACCTCTATTTTGAAAAATATGATTTTGAGGATAATAATAATCTCCTGGACCATAATCATCTCCGACTCCATCAATATGGTTAAAAATAACTTTATAGCCATCTGCATTTACAGCTGATGTTAAAGAAAAAAGACATATAACTAAAATTATAATCAATTTTAAGCTTTTATTTTTCATAATTTTAAGAGCCATTTTTACACCTCTACTGTAAATACAGAGTTTTATTTATTCATAATATTTTCTGTGAAGTCGACAGCTGCATTATAGCCCATAGTTTTCATCCTATAATTCATAGCGGCAACCTCAAGCACTAAGGCTAAATTTCTACCTGGTTTAACTGGAATTACAATTTCATCAATCTCTAAATCCATTATTTCAGTTTTGCGGCTGTCAATGCCAAGTCTTTCATATTCTTCCCCTTCTTCCCATCTTTCTAATTTAATGGCAAGATTAATAGGAGAATCATGTTTAACAGCACCTGCACCAAATAATGTTTTAACATTTATTATACCAATTCCCCGCATCTCTAAAAAATAGCGGGAATTATTGGGGGCAGAACCACTTAAGCGCAATTCACCAATTTTTTTGATTTCTATAATATCATCTGCAACCAGCCGATGTCCTCTTTTTACAAGCTCAATAGCAGTTTCACTTTTTCCGATACCACTTTGTCCCTTAATTAAAACACCGATACCATAAATATCAACTAATACACCATGTATTACTTTAATAGGAGCTAGTTTTTCCTCTAAATAATTAAGAAGCATACTGCTAAATCTAGTTGTTGATATTTTTGTTGAAAAAACTGGTATCCCATTTTCATTTGCCTTATCAATTAAATAACTTGGTACAGTCTCGCCTCGAGCAATTATAATACAAACTGGGTCATGGCTTACATATTCATCTATTCTTTTTTTTAGAATTTCTTCACCAAGCCCTTTTAAAAAAGACAATTCCGTTCTACCAATTAAATTTACCCGCTCAGGTGCAAAGTGCTTCCAAAAACCAGCCAACTCTATTCCTGGTCTTTTAATATCACTAACCTTTACTTCACGTTTTATACCAGAACGTCCAGCTCGAATTTCTAAATCAAAACGATTGAATATATCAAGAACTAAAACCTTATCTTCTTCATTCATTTTTCATCAACTTATCTTCCATTGCTACAGCAATAGCGCCCATTAAACCAATATCTGATCCAAGTTCTGCTTCTGTAACTGTTACTATTTCTAAAGGTCCTGGTAAGGCGATTTCCTTCATTGTTGCTAAAGCCTGATCTAAAAAGAGATCAGAAGCTTTCATTACTCCACCACCTAAAATTATCATTTCTGTATTAAAGATATTTACAACATTACCTAAGCCAATACCTAAATAATAGCCAGCCTTTTCAAAAATTTCGCGCGCTGCCTGATCTCCCTGATAAGCAGCTTGAGCACAGATAACAGCATCAATATCTTCGACAATATTATCTGCTAATTCAAGCATTTTTTTACTTTTACCAGCTGCTGCCGCTTCTCTTGCTTCGCGTCCGATGGCGGTTCCGGAAGCAAAAGATTCTAAACAGCCGTGGTTACCACAACCGCAGAGTGGGCCATCTGGGTCAATAACTGTATGTCCTATCTCACAGGCATTATCATTAATTCCTGTAAAAAGTTCTTTATTAATGACAGCACCACCACCAATACCAGTTGAAATAGTTAAATAGACCATATTATCTACTGTTCTTCCGGCACCAAACCACTTTTCACCTAAGGCAGCAGCATTAGCATCATTTTTTAAGATAGTTTTAATTCCCAGTGCAGACTCCATCCTTTCCACAAGAGCTACATTTTTCCAGGGTAAATTCGAATTTTCAATAATAATTCCCTTTTGAGCATCAAGTGGCCCCGGACTTCCGATACCTAAAGTTTTTACCTCCTCTTTTTTTACTCCTGCTTTTTCAATTACTGTTTCTATAGTCTCTATCATATTTGCAATTATTTTATCTTCACCAAGATTAGCCTCTGTTTCTTTACGGGATCTTGTGATGATATTACCCTGAGTATCGGCAAGACCTGTTAAAATTTTTGTCCCACCTAAGTCCAAACCTAAATAATATTCTTTCATAAATTATTCCCCTCTCAAATTACTAAATATGCTTTAATACTTAGCAAGTATTGCTTTAGTACTATGTATAATCAATAATCCAATTATCCCAATAAAACCTGCTGGAAGTCCTATCCCAATAACTGTTAAAATAGCTGTTAGAACGAAAACCACTAAAAATAATAATAAGGAAAACATTATATTATCTAAACTTAAAACTAAAGCATTTTTTAAAATTTCTTTAAATGAGCTATCTTTTTGAATAATCAAAAGACCCCAAAAATAAATTTGGTAAATCGTAAAATAAATTAAAAAATAGGCAAATAAAAAAGCAAAAGCCAAAAGCCAAATATTATCCTGGCCTCTAATTAAGAAAAATCTTAAATCCACTGCAAAGATTATATACAAAATTAATGAAAATAAAAAGGCTAAAAATCCCCGCCAGAATTCATTTTTAAAATAACTAAAAATTGATTTAAAAGCAATTCTTCCTTCTTCCATAATTTGATCAGCACCATAAAGTGAAGTTAAAAATAGTGGACCTAAAAAAATCACAGGAATTAATAACAACAAATACAAGCCACTATTCAGTGCAATTAAAACAAAAAATAACAATAAAAAACTGCCGATAAACCAAGCTGTGCTTAATAAAACAAACTTAAATAAATTTTCATAAAAATCTTTAAAAGTGGATTTCAATATTGAAAAAATTTCCAAATAAACCCCTCCAAATTTGCTCAGCTAACATAGCTGACTCCTATCTTTTATTATAACATATATAGCTTAAAATTGCATAATTCTGAAGGCCCAGCAGTGCTATTTCTGAGCTGGGATTTCTAAATCTAAATCAAAATACTGTTTTAAATATCTTGCTATCCCAAAATCATTATGATTAGGTGCTGTATCATCAGAGTGTTCATGCAGTTCTGAATGAGCATTCTGCATTGCAACTCCTTTTCCAACCCATTCGATCATTTTTAAATCATTGAGTCCATCCCCAAAAGCCATAATTTCTTCTCTTTTAATACCATATTTAGCTGCAAGTTCTTTTAAGGGAACTGCCTTAGAAATATCCTTTTTAGTAATTTCAATAAAAGAAGGATAAGAAGAAGAAAGCTCTATTTTACTATCAAAATTTTCTTCTAAAAAGTTTTTAATCTCAACCTGTCTATCTTCATCTTCTTCAATTATTAACATCTTAGTCGGTTCAGCATCTAAGAACTTATCTAATCTACCAACATAATTAGGCTCTATCCCTGAAATTTTATAATATTTATCTGTAAACTCATTTTCTTCTGCAACATAAAGCTTATCATCAATATACAGCTGTAAATGGTAATCATTTTGAACTACCATTTTAGTAATTTTATCAGCGGTTTCAAATGGGATTGGCTCATGAAAAAGCTGTTCTTCATTTATCGGGTTTACAACTAAAGCTCCATTATAAGTTATGATTGGATCAACCATTTCTAAACGGCTTGTATGTGGTTTAGCTGAACAGTACATTCTACCGGTAGCAACAATAGTCCTAATTCCCTTTTTTCTAACTTTTTTTACTGCTTCTATAGTTTTATCATGGAGTTGATGCTCAATATCTAATAAAGTTCCATCTAAATCAAAAACTATTAATTTAACACTCATTTTATTTTGACCCTCCTCGGGGCAAGCCCTCGAGGATTCCTGCTTCTTAGAAGTGGTAACCCACCATCTCCACAGGCTTAAAATCCTGTTAGCCCAACAGTATATCCTCTAACTTGCCTTTTGCATTTTTAAA
>Ga0208818_10020_pt1 | contig 38430 bp, 39 predicted proteins | sample Shrwel1BS1Day122_FD_187540 | JGI IMG/M metagenome (GOLD analysis project Ga0208818, IMG submission 187540) | Subsurface microbial communities from deep shales in Ohio, USA - Utica-3 well 1 S-1-Day122 (SPAdes) (version 2) ...
ACCCATCTCCTATCATAAATATAATTTAGATCCATTATACACCATTAAATAGGAAAAGTATATATGATAAAGTTCATTAAGAACTAATTAGTTGCTGATAAATCATCATTAACCCTGTGATGACAAAGAACAAGTAACTTATAACCAATGCGACTTAACATAACTTTTGGAACATACTTGAGAAAGATTTGCCATTACCTCCACAATAATTTTAGAAATCAGTTCAGAACTAACGGCCGGAATTCCGCAACATTCCGGCATTTTTTTCCCCTCCATGGTTTCATCCTGAGGAACATATTCATTTTTTATTTCAATTTTACATTCAATAGCAGCGTCTTTAGCTGCAGGTGTTATAAGCGTGTTAGGTCTCACATAAAGAATTCTCTTACCAGCACCTGCAATGCTCTTAATCTCAGCAACAGAAATTAATGTTTTCACATCTTTACCTCCATGATTAAAAACTGTAATTTAATTTCTCTTACTCGTTCTTAGCCATTTTTTTGTAATCACCAGGAAGAATCATTTCAACATCACTGTGCGGTCTCGGAATAACGTGTACGGAAATAAGTTCACCAACTCTTTGGGCAGCAGCAGCACCTGCGTCTGTAGCAGCTTTAACAGCTCCGACGTCTCCACGTACCATAACAGTTACAAGTCCACCTCCTACATGAACCTTTCCAATCAGATAAACGTTAGCAGCTTTTACCATAGCATCTGCTGCCTCAACAGAACCTACTAAACCTTTAGTTTCTATCATACCTAATGCGTCTGTCATAATAATGAATCCTCCTTAAGATTAATAAATCTCTCCTAAAACCAGTCTGGTTAATATTTAGTTGGGTTTTCAGCAACATCAACTACTGCATGGGCAAATGCATCACAAGCAGCTTTACATGCAGATTGACTTCCTGTCAGTAACGCTCCCCCATAGTTAGTGGGTGATGGAGGCCCAAAGAAAGTTACCATCTTAACATCAGCAGCCTTTAATGCTGCATCCATAGCGTATACTGATTCTATGGGAGGTGCTATTAAATAAGCCAATGGCTCTCCTTCTTTAATATTTGCCAACTCAGACAGATAAGATCCCGTCCTTGAGATGCAATATGCATAATATATAATTGAGTTATTATCATTTGCACTGTAATAGCAAGGACCAGTTTCTGCAAATTCTATTGCAACATTTAGCCCACTTCTTACCTCTGCGGGGTTTGGACCAGAAATAATACCAATAAATTCTCCCGCAATTTGTGTTGTTGCATTAGCTGCACCACCATACATTGAAGTAGCATATACAACTCTTACATCTGCTTTTTTTGTAGCTTCATCTAAAATAGTATAACCAACATCATCACCATCACATGTAATCATACCAATACTCTTGTGGTTATCAGGTAGCTTTAATTCTTTAAGAATATCTATGTCTAAATTAGGAATTAATTTAGCACTAAGTATCTTGGTTCGTATTAAATCACCTTTCATATTTTTACCTCCCTCATATGAATTCTTCATAATACTTTTATTTTTTCAAAATGATTTCCAATGACTGTTTGCTAACTTTTTTATAACAAATTTTATGGGGTATTTTTATATTTATAATTTAAGGTTTAACCCACTGGCTTTGTTATCCAGCATTTTTTTCAATACCTCTGCAATATAAGCCCCAGCCTCTGTAGCCGGTGTCCCACCCTTATGAATATTTGCAATAACAGTCCTATTTGCTTCTTGCATTCCGATATGAGCTTTGTATGCCATATAACAGCTCATACTTTCGGAAGTTACTAAACCGGGCCTTTCACCTATCAGTAAACACATAACATCTGCTTGTAATGCTTCACTAATAGGTTCCATTGAAGGAACCCTTGCATGCTTTATAAAAAATGGAGTCCCTATTTCAATCCCATATCCTTCTAACCCCTGTACAATAGCAGCCATAGTATCTTTTGCATTAGCCTCTACTGCACTTGAACTCAAACCGTCACCAATGATTATTTGAACTTGAGGCTTTATTTTACATTTACTTTTGATTAATTCTATAGTTTCTGAAGAAAACTTTTTACCATAATCTGGTCTGGTCAAAAACTCGTCTTTATCTTTGCAAAGTGTGGTTACTGAAAACAGCCCCGCTTCTTTTATCCACTTTTCATCTACATAAGTAAATACTGCATCCATTGCTGCTGCATGGTCAGCTCTCACTCGCAATAGTGGTTGAGTTTTATACCTCGGGCCGGCTCTCCATAATCCAATTCTTGCAGGAGTAACTTCTTTCATTTTCATTAAACCCTCAAGATTTTCGGGATTAGGTATAAGAACCTGTTTCTTAATATCAATTTCAGTAATGTCTTCAATATAAGCATCATCTATATTACCAGGCACGTTTTCACATTCTGCATTCGTTTCACATGTTTCACACACTCCGCAATTACATTCGTTACCATTATTTTTATTCACTTCCAATAAAGCTTTTTCAACTACTTCTTTGATTAAACTTTCAGATATCATTGTTCTTCCTCCTTTTATTTTAGAAATACTGATGGATCTCCAGCTTTAGAAGTTAAGTGACCGTCTTCGTCCATAAAACCCATTTCTATCATCCATTGATGAAACTCTTTTGCAGGTTTACGTCCCAGCATCTCTCTCAATGTAGCATTATCATGATAGCTTGTATCCTGGTAACTTAACATTACGTCGTCTCCCATAGGGACACCTATAAAATAATTTGCTCCCGCTAAATTTGTAAGCATTGTAGCGGTTTCCTGATCATTAATATCTAATTTAGCATGATTTGTATAAACACATCCCATTCCCAAAGGCATGCCTAACATTTTGCCACAAAAATGATCCTCCAAAACACCTCTGATCATTTGTTTGCCATCATATGTTACCTCAGGACCTATAAACCCAGTTACTGTATTAATGCTAAACGGAGCATATCTTCGTGCAAAACCATATTTCCTAGCTTCCAATGTTAATTGATCCACTCCGTGATCAGTACCCAATGACATTTCAGCCCCTTGGCCAGTTTCGAAATACCATAAGTTTGGCCCAGCAGCAGTCCCTTTGTGTTTAATTAATTCAGTTGCTTCATCTAAGAGTTCCATACTTATTCCAAATGTTTTATTTGCATCCTCCGTCCCCGCAATACTCTGGAAGAAAAATGATACAGGAGCACCTTCCTCTACTGCTTTCATTTGATTTGAAATATGTGATAATATACATGTGTGAGTTGGTATGTTCCATTTAACCATAAAATCATGCATTCCATGCATTAATCTTTTTGTAACTTCAACAGTATCTTCATTTGGATTTACTCCTATTTGGGCATCACCACATCCAAATGTCAATGCCTCCATTACAGCAAGAAGGATCCCATCAATACTGTCGCTTGGATGATTAGGTTGAATTCTAAACGATAGTGTTCCGGGTCTACCTATTGTGTAATTAGCTTTCGTTTCAACTATTATTTTCCTCGGAGCATAAACTAAATCCATATTTGACATGAGTTTTGCTGCACCTGCTACCATTTCAGGTGTAAGTCCGGCAGCTACCCTTTTTATTTCAACATCGGTGGTTTTGTAATCTAATATCCATTCCCTCAAATATCCGACTGTCCAGTTCTTAATCTCGTTATAAATTGTTTCATTTACCATATCTTCAATTACTCTGGTTACTTCATCTTCTTCATACGGAATTACCTGATTTTTTCGTATGTCTTCCAAAGTCAACTCACTCAAGACAACTTTTGCTGCTACTCTTTCTTTCATTGATTCAGCACCAATGCCTAGCATGGTATCGCCTGATCTTTCTTCATTAGCCTTTGCTAATACTTCCTTTACACTTTTAAACTGATATACTGTTCCTGAAAGTCGTGTTTTTAGTTTCATATTATCTCCCACCTTTTAATTTTTTATTAATTTCATCTAAAAAATTTATTTATTTTGATATTAAAACTATATCCCTCTTTTTTTTAATACTTTAAAAGTTGATTGTTATTGAACTCCTACAAATCTTTCATTCATGAATTGAAAACAAGAGTTTTAATAATGATTGGTACCACTCTACCGTCTGCAACAGGCTTGCCAATATCTATATAATCTTCATTATTCAATTTCACACTATCAATACAGATAACTTTATGTTTTGCGTTTAATAACCGAGAAATAGTCTGCCCTAATACTTTTGCAAAGTCATTCTCAATTACTACAATTATTATCTTGTCATTAACAATTAATTTTTGCATGCCTTTAATTATTTTTTTTGCAATAAACTGAACCATTTTAAAGCTCGGATTTTTCATGCCTTTAAAAGATATTGCCAATTGTTGAACTTCATTTTCCAGCAAGTACCAGCTAATTTTTTGTTCTATTACCTTATCCAGCATTTCATAATTTTCTTCTTGATCATTATCAAATAATTTTAATATTGGTATATTCCTTAAAGGTAGTACCCCCGGACTATATGTTATCGTACTCCCACTTAGCTCTGTAGTATGTATACCTGCCCCAACAACTGTTGCACGAATGGTTTCCTTACCCTTTTTTATTTTATCTTTGCTAATTACACTAAACTTTTTTATACTCATCCCTAGCAAAGGGCCTATATCGTTAAATTTAAACACGTCATCGTTGTTATTGTTATATATGTAATCTGCGACCCCTCCGGAAAAAGTAACATAATCTATTTTATAATTCCTTTTAAGGTCATTCCCGACTAACATCTTTTCCAGCACTGGAGAAACAGGTTTAAACCCTAATACTTCATCTAGTATACTTGTTGCTTTTTTCATTAACTTATCCAGCTCACCGGCATCAGCTAACATGCCTTCTTTTAATCTTATTGCTCCTTTTTCGAGCAAATATTTGATCTTTTCAGATATATATATAATTCTATTTGTCTTTTCCTGAAATTTAATTAGCCTTCCGCCAATATTTAAACACGTAGTATCTATCAAATTTCCATCTTTAAATACCGCAATATTAGTAGTACCTCCACCAATATCTAAATTTGCAACAGTTTTCAAATTATCTTTTGATAACTGTTCCGCTCCCGTCCCTTTTCCCGCAATAATTGATTCGAGTACCGGGCCCGCTGTAGCTACAACAAAATCTCCCGCTAAATCACTTAATGAATACACTATCTGACTTGCATTTTCTTTTCTAGCCGTTTCACCTGTAATAATAACTGCACCAGTTCGTACTTTTTTATAATCTATCCCTGCTTTTGCATACTCATTTTCTATTATTTTTTTAATACTATCTGCATCTATCTCTGTATTTGAAATTAAAGGTGTGAAATATATATCACTTTTATAGATTATTTCTTTACCGACAATATTTATTCTAGGTATAGACGCTACTGAAGCCCTATTTTCAATATATAATTTACTAAAAACTAATTGGGTAGTAGATGTTCCAATATCTATACCTACACTTAAAATCTGTTCCTTCACTCTAACACCTCCAATACAAAATCCATCCATTCAATTAAGTTGTGATACATATGCATCTATGGCATAATTATGTACAAGCACATTGTCAACGTTTATATACTGTATTATTTAAGAAATGCTGATGGATCTCCAAATTTTTCTGCAAGTTTACCATTTTGAATGAGCCCCATACATTCCATCCAGCATTCAAACTCTTTTGTCGGCCTTAATCGCAAAAGTTTCCTTAAAGATATCGCTTCATGAAATCCTGTACATTGATAATTAAGCATAACATCATCGCCAAAGGGAACACCCATAAAATAATTACAACCTGCAGATGCAAGGAGTACTGCAAGATTTTCCACATCATTCTGATCTGCTTTCATATGATTTGTATAACAACAATCACATCCCATTGGTATACCTGTAAGTTTGCCCATGAAATGATCTTCCAAGCCCGCTCTTATTACCTGCTTACTATCATACAAATATTCAGGTCCTATAAACCCAACTACTGTATTTACCATAAATGGTTCATATCTTTTTGCTAATCCATAACATCTTGCTTCCATAGTAACCTGATCTGTTCCAAAATTTGCTTCTGATGATAACTCCGATCCCTGCCCTGTTTCAAAATACATTACATTAGGTCCGGTAGAAGTACCTTCCCTTAGTGCTAACTCTCTTGCCTCATCAAGCAATTCAACGTTTACTCCAAAGGCTTCATTTCCTTTTTGAGATCCAGCTATGCTTTGAAATATTAAATCACATGGTGCTCCCTTTTTTATTGCTTCCATTTGTGTAGTTATATGTGCCAATACGCACTGTTGCGTCGGAATGTTCCACTGAGTTATAAAATCATTAAATGCGTTTAATACTTTTAATACATTATCTACATCATCTTCTACAGGATTTAATCCAATTAATGCATCACCTGCTCCATAACTCAACCCTTCCATTACAGATATTAGAATACCTTCTATATTATCCGTAGGATGATTTGGTTGAAGCCTAATAGAAAGAGTTCCTGGCAAACCAATAGTAGTATTACAGTGGGCATTGATGTTAATTTTACTAGCTCCATACAGTAAATCCAAATTTGACATTAATTTAGTTACTGCAGCTATCATTTCACTAGTTAATCCTCTGCTAACCTTTTTTATATCTTCACCGGTAGATTTTTCACTAAGTATATATTCTCTAAGTTCACTAACAGTCCAATTTTTAATTTGGTTATATATTTTAACATTAACGGAATCCTGTATAACTCTTGTTACTTCATCATCTTCATATGGTATTATAGGATTATTTCTCAAATCACTTAAAACCATTTCGCTCAAAACTACTTTAGCTGCAATTCGCTCTTTTACAGTTTCCGCAGCTATCCCCCCGCCAATTTATCTCCTGACTTTTCTTCATTAGCCTTAGCAAGCACTTCTTTCAAAGTTTTAAACTGATAACTTGTTCCAAATAATTTTGTTTTTAGTATCAACGAATTACGCTCCTTTCCTTCCTTAACTTAATGTATTTTAGACTTTTACAAAAATAAAATTCTTAATTATCAGGTTTCACCTCAGACCTGATAGTTAAGGCTTCTTTGCCTATTACAAACACCAATAGTAAATTTCTAGATGTCTGTATATTTATTATTGTTAATTATTATTCTTTACTGTTTAATACTATCATATTTGATATATCTATTAAACTTTTGCCTTTGTTCATACTTATAATCCTTAACTTATCATACGCTTCACTTTCTTTGATATTTTCCTTTTCCATTAAAATACCCTTAGCTTTTTCAATAACCTTTCTATTTTTTAATTGCTCACTTACTGTATTGTACTTTTCTTTAACTTTAACATATTTTTTGTATCTTGTCAATCCAATTTCTAATGCAGGAAACAAGTTTAATTCATTAACAGGTTTAACTAAATATCCTATAACACCCGCATATTTTGCTTTTTCAATAAATTCATTATCACAATATGCTGTTAAAAGTATAACCGGTGCAATATTTTGATTATATAAGTGCCATGCTGAACTGATACCATCCATTATCGGCATTTTTATATCCATTAAAACAATATCTGGTTTTAGTGTCTTACTTATTATTATTGCCTCCCTTCCATTAGAAGCTTCTCCAACAACTCTATGTCCATTCTCTTCCAACAATTCCTTAATATCTAAACGAATAACAGGTTCATCCTCGGCAATAATTACCTTTAAACTTCTCAATCAAGCAACCTCCCTCTTGTATGATTAAGTTAGGTTTTAATTTTTACCTTTAAGCTATCAATCAAAAAAGTCAGAATCTCCTGGATCTCTTCTTCCATTACTTGGAAACGTTTTAGTAAAAGCTTATTGTCATCAGTGCTTTTATAATGTAGCTTTTTTACGCCTTACATAACTGTTTGCCCGCTTGACTCCCATACATATTGGCAGCTACATCGCATATGCGGTTAGATCCTTTCGACTGAGTTTAATAATAAACAATATACTTGATTCAAGTGGGTTTTAACTGCCATATAAATATTAGAAGATGTTATCTAGAAGCTTCGCCGCTTATCCTCTCACTTAAAGAATCAAAAGTATTAGTAGCTGTTAGCTATCGGATAAACCCATGCATTAGATTAGTTATAAAAGTTAATACTTTAGTTATTTGCAGAATGCTAGAATCCTTAATTTTATTGGGTTTCTGCATTAAATACTTTACCAAAGAATTTAGAAATTTCTTCCATCATCTTTGAAAATTGACACTAAATAATCAGTTTGAATAATTGTTTCTCATTTTACATCCCTTCATTTTACAAATGCTAATACCTTAATGGGCGTTTAGATCTAGGCGGCTGGAGGATTTCCGACATGATTATCCCCTGCACCACCCCTTGGGAGCTCAAAGATAACAACTCCGTTAAATTTACCGGTTTTTTATCATTAAATGAAGGTATTGTTTCCTCAGCCATAATTTCAGGAATGACCGGTGGCGGAAAATTTTTCTTTTTTAGGCGATAAGTTTCTCCTCGTGCCGGTACGTTTCTTTCAAAAACCGGTTCTTCTGCCGCCTTTTCCTCCGGAAAAAATTCACCCTCCAGAGCCTCCTTAAGATCTCTTCCTAAATCCTGCAGTTTGGGGAAAGGCCTAAACGGTGGAGAAACTTCCCTTTTGGGTTCAAAAATAGGCCGGGGAATTTCCCGTTCCGGTTCCATCATAGGCTGGGTCGGCGGAACCGGCTGTCGTCTTCTGGCCTCATCCCAGGGTTGACGACCCCGGGGAGGAGTCTTCTTTTTCGCAGCATTGGATAAAATCCAAAACAACACCAACAAGGCAATCCCAAATATATCGATGGTACCCTCACCTCACCCTCGAACAGATTTCAAAATTTCTTTACCTGCAAATTATTCACTTATTTCTTCGTCGGGTCGGTCAATACCGAACCGCCTTCTTTACCCATACCGGAGATACTTTCCCTCATTTTTGTATCCGCTAAGACATTCTGCATATTATAATAATCCATAACGCCCAGCCGGCCGCTGCGGAAAGCTTCCGCCAAAGCTTCGGGGACCTGGGCTTCCGCCTCTACCACCTTCGCCCGCATCTCCTGAACCGAAGCCTTCATTTCCTGTTCCTTGGCCACCGCCATGGCCCGGCGTTCTTCCGCCTTAGCCTGGGCAATCCTCTTATCCGCCTCCGCCTGATCCGTCTGGAGCTGGGCGCCGATGTTTCTCCCCACATCCACGTCGGCAATATCAATGGAAAGAATCTCAAAAGCCGTCCCGGCATCCAAACCTTTGCTCAGCACCGTATGAGATATTCTATCGGGATTTTCCAGTACCTCTTTATGAGATATACTGGAGCCAACCGTAGTCACAATCCCTTCACCCACTCGGGCGATAATGGTCTCTTCCCCGGCGCCCCCGACTAAGCGGTCAATATTGGCCCGTACCGTGACCCTTGCTTTTGCTTTTACCTCAATCCCGTCTTTGGCCACGCCGGCTATGATCGGAGTCTCAATGACTTTAGGATTAACACTCATCTGCACAGCCTCCAAAACGTTACGCCCGGCCAAATCAATAGCGGCCGCCCGTTCAAAAGCCAGGGGAATATTGGCCCGCTCGGCAGCAATTAAGGCATTTACCACCCGGTCCACATTACCGCCGGCTAAATAATGCGCCTCCAGTTTGCCGGTACTCACATTTAACCCGGCTTTTTCCGCTTTCAGCTCTGAAGAGTAAACTTAATTAGATTTCTCTTAAATAGCAAAATATCTCAAAACATATATGTAAAAATTTTCCAATTGCCAAACCTGTTTTTTTAGCCGAAAGAGTAATCCACAAAATTGCCCATTTATTTTTTTAATTGTGGATCACCTCAAAATTGCTTTCCTTCGCATCACATCCTTGCTATAATGATACTGTTAGGTAAACCTTATTTGAATGGGTTTTGCCAACAGTGCTATATCCTCATCTGTTAATGTGCGGGTGCGAATCGCTTCTAACAGGTTTGAGGATATTTCTTTTGCCGCTTTTTTCAGTTCCCTCAATATTTTTGACCCGTTTTCATACAATTGCACCAGTATGTCCGCTATCTGTGTTAGCAGGTAATGATTCTTCATGGCAGTATAATTATGACTATTTGCATGCTCAATATGGTACCGTATGTTTTTTTGATTATTGAACCCCTGGTTTTCTATTTTCCACCGGCTCCGCCCGGCAGCAATAAGCCTTTCTGCGTTTCTTTTTGTTACTTTAATGTTTGTTATAAATAAATACTGTTTACTTTTGCCATCTTCCGTATCTATCTTCGCTTCAATTAGGTTTAGGGTTCTGTTGTTATATGCTATGTCATTTACCCAAAATAGATCCTGTTCTTTACCTTCTTCTATTTCTTTAATTGCATTAAATTCTTCCGCAATGCTTTTTATTCTCCCTTCCTTAAACCGGAAAATATATTTCCAATCATATTGATCGCAACGGCTGAACACAGGTTCGCATGCATAAAGGCTATCTCCTAATATACATATAGGCAGTCTCTTGTACGTTTGCTTTATTTTTTCTGCCAGCCTGTAAAATGCTTTTATCTCACAATCCTGCTTTGTTGCTTCTTCATTTTCATTTTCTATAAATTCCGTTCCTATACTAAAAACCATGTCCCCTACTACTAGCTTTGCTTCAAGTACATGGTGCATATAAATAATTTTTGTTTCCCCTGTTTCCTTATTCGTATATTCTCGCTTTAAACAATGTTCACAGTGCTTCTGGTCAAAGGAATACAGCCCTGTTCCATCAAAAATAACTCCCCAGTACTTCCCCTCTATTCTGTAATCCTCAAAACATCTCTTTTTTAACAATTCTTTTATCATGTATGTTCTGATATTTTCCAGTTCTGATAACTCTAATCCTGTTAAAAAGTCGTTTATTGTATCATAATGAGGCAATTCTTCCAGTACCTCTAGTCCTAATACCTTCCGTATGTTTTCGATACATTCATCTTTATTAAAACTATTACTCATGCTCCGCATTGATTTTAAATCTGCCATGTTTTTCAATAGCATTGTAAATAATATAATTTCCGGGCCGTATGTTATATAACTTTGATTTCTGGGGTCTTTTATATTTTTAAGTCTGTCTGTAAATTCTTTGAAAAAATGCTTCTTGATTTTTATGAACTCGAAAAAATAATTTGTGCCTTTTTCCTGCTCTCTTTTTTCTTTTCTGGTCACCAAGCTTATCTCCCCCAAAATGTACTATTTTTCTACATTTCAATAGTTATATTATCTCATATTTAGCACATTTTGGGGTGTTTTTGTTTATTATTATTCCGAAAAATTTTTACTCTTCAGAGCTGGCACCACTGCGGGAATAGAATGCCAGGGTGCGGTATATCCCCGTTCAATGGTACCTAAAGGATACATGGCCCGGAATTTGAACATCATGTATGCTGTCAGTACATATACCAAAAGGGCCGAGAGAATGGAGAAGGTGATTACCTGATCCAAAAGCCCGGTAAAGCCGAAGGCGATGGATATGGGCAGGAGGAACAGGATAGCCCGGTATCTTTCAGTTTGTGCGGAGCCAGTTTGACTAACTCACAATCTTGACAAAATCTCCATTCTTCAGTGAAGCGGCATTTGCTTCATCCATATCGACATGCATTTCCAACCTGTAATTTTCGTTAACCCGGGCCAAAACTTCACAAAAAACTACGCCGCGGGGACCGTAACACTGCACGTCAACCCGGTCTCCATCTTTCACTCCAAAACCCTCGGCATCTTTGGGATGCATATGAATATGCCGTGCCGCAATAATACACCCCTGGGGAACGGTGACAGATCCTGCCGGACCTACCAGGGTTAATCCCGCGGATCCTTCCAAATCCCCGGAGTCTCTAATGGGTGCTCTTACTCCCAGCTTAAAGCAATCGGAAACGGAGATTTCAACTTGAGTTTGTTTACGCGTAGGCCCCAATATGCGCACGTTTTCTATGACTCCTTTAGGTCCTACTAAGGTTACTTTCTCCTCACAGGCATACTGTCCAGGTTGGGAAAGATCCTTGAATATTGTAAGTTTGGCATCCCGCCCAAACAGAATCTCCAGGTCATGGGCCGAAAGATGGACATGGCGGTTGGAGATGCCAATGGGGATTTTTTTCTCGTCCTCTTCCCGCTGATTTTGCTTACATTTCATTCCTAACTGTTGAGTTAACACTTCTCTGATAATCTGTTCCAATTGTTCTTTATCCAACCGGCTCACCTACCTTTTTCATTGCCGCTGTTTACCGCTTTAATTCAGCAATAACTTTTTTCACTACTTCAGCGATATCATCTGCGGAAATACTGCTTGCCAGGCAATCGGCTTTAGGCCGGGTTTCCACTCTGCTTGTTTCGTACGCCAACCTTTTAATGTTGATTAAATGCATTGGGGTCACGTTATCGGAAGTGCTGCTGCCTGCGATAGTACCACATCCCAGGGTTAAAGACGGGGCTAAGCCGGTTGTATACCCAATTCCCCCAAGGGAAGAAGGAGTGTTTACCAAAATCCGGGACACAGGCTTTCTGATAAATTCCCTGATAATTTCATCATTCTGTGAGTGAATGGCAAAGGTATGGCCGGCACCCATTAGGTTCAAAAGTTCAATAGCAAGGTGGCATGCTTCTTCCCAATCCTTGACCACATAACAGGCTAATACGGTGGTCAGCTTTTCGTAAGACAGAGGGAATCCGGGGCCGTATCCTTCCAGGGGAGCAATGAGAATCCGGGTACCCTCCGGAATGGCAATTCCGGCTTTGTCAGCAATGACTTTAGGTCCTTTGCCTACCAAAGCTGAATTCATTCCGCCCTTAGGGGTCATGACCACACGGCTCACTTTCTCCACTTCTTCTTTAGAAAGGAAGTACGCCCCTTGTGCTTCAAATTCCGCAATCACCTTGTCCTTGATTGGCTCATCAATGAGAACCGAATTTTCAGAAGCACAGATTACTCCGTTATCAAAAGTTTTTCCGGTAATGATGTCAGACACGGCTTTTTTAATATCGGCGCTGCGCTCAATAAAGACCGGAGCATTTCCCGCGCCAACTCCATAGGCCGGTTTTCCGGCGCTGTACGCCGCTTTCACCAGGCCAGGTCCTCCGGTAGCCAAAATTACGGATATGTCATCATGTTTCATCAACTCATCTGTTGCAGCCATGGTTACTTTTGTTAAGCATCCGATAATCCCCTCGGGAGCCCCGGCTTTTACTGCCGCTTCATGCATTACCTGAGCAGCAGCGTTAATGCACCGGCAGGCATTGGGGTGGGGAGCAAAAACAATTCCATTACCTGCTTTAAGGGATACTAAAGCCTTATAAATAGTAGTCGATGTAGGATTGGTGGAAGGAATGATTCCCATCACTACTCCCATGGGAACCCCGGCTTCAATCACCTTGTTTTGGGGATCTTCATGCAGAATCCCCACGGTTTTCATGTCTTTGATATATTCATAAACATTTTTCGCGGCAAAAAGGTTTTTCTTTACTTTGTCTTGAAAAATACCAAATTTGGTTTCGTCAACTGCCATCCGGGCCAGCCATTCAGCATTTGCTGCTGCCGCTTCACTCATGGCGGCTACTATCCGGTCAATCTGCTGCTGCGAGTAGCCGGCCAAAACCCGCTGGGCTTCTTTGGCTTTTCGGGCCAAATCCCTGGCTTCCTGGATGGAACTAAGATCATAGTCCAGCGCCATTTTCATGCTCCTTTCTTAATCCTTCCCGCCTCGTGCCCGAAGAATTTCTCTGATTAACTGTTCTTTATTCGCCCGGGAAATTTCTCGGCCATGTATGGCAATACCCGGAGTTTTCCTGGCCAATCTCCTGAGCTCCCCAACTGTCATTGAGTCCAAATCGGTTGGATCTCCGGTACTTTCTTGACCTCCGGTGGATTCGTTTTCTTCATTTTCTTCTTTCCCTGAGGAGGGTCCCGGGCCAGGTTCCGAATCTTCCTGGCCCAAAATCAATCCTGTTTGTTCCACATCTGCCTGAGAGTCAGAAACTGTTTCCCCATCATCATTTTTGCCTCCCGGTTCGTCACCTTCCGGATCCGGCCGGGGAGGATCATTTTCCGGTTTTACAGATTTCCCTTTGAATACCATCCTGAGGTCAGCTTCCGGCCTGGGGATAACATGTTCACTGATGACAGTACCAATTTTACCGGCAGCGGCACTGCCCGCACTAACACTTGCCTGTACGGCGGCCACATCACCGACAAAAGCAACCATAACTAAACCGCCTTGGACTATTTCATATCCTACCAATTTCACATTAGCGGCTTTCACACCTGCATCCGCTGCTTCGATAGCAGGAACCAAACCCCTTGTTTCAATCATCCCCAGCGCTTGCTGCTTCATCTGCTCAACCCCTTTGTTGGCCGGTCTTATTCAGCCTTAACGTACTTTTTGTAATCATCAGGAAGAATCATTTCTACATCAGCATGGGGCCTGGGAATTACGTGGACGGAGATCAGCTCTCCTACTCTTTGAGCTGCAGCAGCACCTGCATCGGTAGCAGCTTTAACAGCGCCAACATCTCCCCGAACCATAACAGTAACAAGTCCGCCACCTACGTGTACCTTACCGATTAAATAAACGTTAGCCGCTTTTACCATGGCATCTGCTGCTTCAATTGCTCCTACTAAACCTTTGGTTTCGATCATTCCTAATGCACTTGTCATAATAAAAATTCCTCCTTAAATTTTTTAAATGTTATTTTCCGGATAAATCGGCCCAGTTGGCCGGATAGGTAACAAAAAAGAATTTACATTTGTCAGGTGTGGTGAAAGTCACGTCGGTACCTGCAGGAATGTAGAAAACATCTCCGGCATGTCCGGTAAACTTTTTGCCGTTAACAATAAACTCCAGAGTACCTTCCACAACATAATCAATTTCTTCATACCCCAGGTGCCAGTCAAAAGATGACTTTTCCATGGTCATAAAACCGGTGGCCATATTGGGACTTTCTCTTCGGGTAAGGATCTCTTTAATTCCCACTTTATCCTTTGGATTGCCGGTGTCAAAGGTGTCACATGCTACCGTATTTCCTTTAACCAGGCAAAAACCGCTCTTGGGGTCCACTTCCTTTACTATTTCCGGCATACAAAATTGGGGGAGCTTTGCCATTACTTCCATCACAATTCTTGAGATCATCTCCGGGCTGACCGATGAAACGACAGGTTCACTTGCCAAAGTTGTTTCCTCCTTAACCGGCTGACAACAAACTTCCGGTTCCTGGGGAGCCGGACCGTTTTTAATGGTGATTCCCCATTCATTTGCGGCATCTCTGGCCGCAGGTGTGATTATAGTGCCCGGTTCCAAATAAAGAACCTTTTTTCCCGCACCAGCGAGACTCTTAATTTCATTCACCGAAATCAATGTCTTCACTTTTTCACCTCCTTGATAAAATTTTATACAATGCTGGAAATCAAAGAGCCGTGGACACGTGGACACGTGGACACGTAAAACAAGGATCATACATGATTCCATCCATTAGTCAATTGTCAATTGTTCATTGTCAATTGCTTTTAAACAATACTTGGAATCAAATTTTTATGGGGGGAGGGGATTACTACCTGCTGAACAAGCAGTCCTTTATCGGATGCCGTTTTGGCGCCGGCCTCGACAGCCGATTTCACCGCGGCTACATCACCGGTTAAAGTAGTAAAGCTCTTTCCGCCAAGACCCATACCTAAGCGAATTTCAATGAGGTCAACTTCCCCGGCTTTTACTGCCGCGTCTGCCGCTACGATCATCGCCGCAACGGAGAAAGTTTCGATAATCCCTAAGGATTGAACCTCAACAACGGGATTTCCTGCAGAGCAAGCGGGAATCACCTGAGGATGTACATTCGGCAGGATAAAGTCATCTACCACGTTTACATCACCTTTCGCAATACCGGCTTTAACCGCACTTTCCACTGCAGCCACATCTCCCCAGACCAGCGTTATATACTTTCCTGGACAAATAGGACGGCTGACAATGATGTTCACCTGGCCGGTTTTGAGCATGGCATCTGCGCTTTCAATTCCTTTGGCAACACTGTTAAACTCTACTAATCCAATGGCTCGAATCATTGTTTTCCACCTCCATCCCCGTCTGCTTCAATCACAATATTTTGGGAAATTTCCCGTACTATGCCGCTGATACTGGCATGAACGTTGGCACCCATGGCTCCCTCAGGAATTGCCCCGATTAAGGATCCTCGTTCTACCCGCTGCCCTACTTTCACGATAGGTTGAGCAGGTGCCCCAATGTGCTGCCGGAGGGGTATGAAAACCTTTTTAGGAGTAAAACCTGTTTCCACCAGTGGGGCGGCTACATTATACGTCGCCAATCCCAAAGAAGAAACCAAACGTTTTACAGGAATCTTCATAAATTCCCGGGATGGAACAGCTGCTTCCGGCTTAGAAGGAGGAGTGGGCTTAATCCCCTTCTTGCCGAATTCTTGCTTAAGCAATCCATTTACCCGGCGGGGTGAAAGCAGCATCATATTGCACGCATATTCGCATGCCCCGCATTCGGTACAGCTTAATGCCATTTTCATTACATCCTGGTCACCTTCAAAATAATTCAGCCCCCTCATGATCCTGTGTGGGCTCAACCGGTGGCCCAGCATATGCCTGGGACACATATCCGTGCATCGCATACACTGAATACAGGCAGCTTTCGCCTGCTTAATAATGTGTGCCATAGACATATTCCGTTTTTGAATCATCGGATGGTCTTCTGCCAGAACAATCAGTCCCTTGGTAGTTTTGGTGATAGGTTGGGAAAAATCTTCTACCACCTTACCCATCATTGGTCCGCCTTCCACCAGAAGTTTGCCGCCCATATTTGTTTGTCCCGCCAGAGCAAGGGCCTCGGCAATGGGAGTACCAATAGGCAGTTTTACGGTAATAGGTTTTGGTACCTCTCCCGTAATCGTGAGATAGGTATCCGTAACAGGGCATCCTTCCAGAGCATCAGCCACATTGATTAACGTTTCTACATTGTTGACAACACAGCCAACTTTCAGAGGAATGCCGCCCTCCGGAATAATCTTTCCTACTACCTCATAAACCGTAACATGCTCATCACCTGCGGGGTAGAAGTCTCCTAAAATAAACAACTTGATAGGTTTACCTGCAATTGCTTTTTCCAAAGCTTCAATGGCATCATGATATTTTCCTTTTAGAGCAATAGTTCCTAAGTGTGCACCGGTGGCCTTCATCGCTGCTTCAATCCCTTTGACCAAACGGTCGGCCATTGCAGCCATTAATTGTTGGTCTACCCTGAGGAGAGGTTCACATTCCGCTCCATTTACGATCACATGGTCTGCAGAAGCATTGACTTTTATATGGGTGGGAAAGCCTGCTCCCCCTGCCCCAACTACTCCTGCATCCTTTATTTGTCTTACAATTTCCTCATGCATAACATCACCTCAACGAGACTTCCGGCTGGTTCTCATCAATAATTCCCACAATTACCGAATCAATAGGGGCATCCTCAAATCCGGCTATCCTTCTGGCGGAACTACCCTGAGTGACCAGTACTCTTTCCCCTATGCCGGCGCCAATCATATCCACAGCGACAATAATTTTTCCTTTTCCTTCTTCCGGCGTATCCAGAAGCTGGACAATCATCAGCTTAGCTCCCACTAAGGATTCAACCTTCCGGGTAGACCAAATGCTGTTGATCACTCTGCCGATTATCATCAATAATCACCCCGCTTTTCCTCGGCAAACGCCTTACTCTTTGTTATCGGAAGCAAAAAATTCGGTTACGGCTTTTAGAGCAGCGTCTACATCAGCGATATCACCAAAAATTGCAATCAAGGTTACGTGTTGGGGGCAAACACCGCGTATTTCCTCCACCTCAACCTGGGCGGCCTTTTCCGCCACATCTGCCGCGGTAATCATATCAGCCAGGGCTCCCTGCACCAAACCTACCGCTCCCGGGGCAGAAAGATTTTCCGGGTGGCCGGTTCTCCTCCTGGCCAAGATCGCCATGGTTCCGGGAGAGGGGGATTTGATAAACTGAATTTTTACCGCCACAGCTTAGCCCTCCCGTCTTTTGGCACTAAGAGCGATACCCATGGGTGTGACCAAAAAAGGATTGTCCGGTTTCCAGGTGGGAACACCGATTCCCTTTTGCACAATGGTTTCTATTCCCGGAAAACAGCTGGTCCCGCCTGCAAGATACACATTGTCAACATGAAACTTCTGAATATGCCTGCCAATAATTGATGCTACCTTTTCCATTACCGGCTTTAACACCGGAAACAATTCCTTTTGCCGTTCCGGGTTAGTCTTTAATTTTTCGGCTTCACTAAAGGATATGCCGTAGGCTCCGGCAACCACCAGGCTGAAGTGGGTTCCTCCTGTAGGTTCATCCGCTACATAAATCACTTCCCCGTCCTTCAACACGGCAACTCCGGTGGTCCCACCGCCGATATCTACTACTGCTCCGTCCTTGATCCCTAAGACCTGGTTGGCAGCAGTCGGTTCATCAACTAAGGCAGCAACATCAAAACCGGCTCCTTCCGCCACATATTTAATGGCTTTTTGATCACCACCGGCCGTACCTGGTGGATAGGCCGCCGCTGCTGTTTCAAGTTCCCTTCCCAGCTTTTCTTCAATTCCGGCTTTTAGTTCTTTGACAATTCTCGATGCTCCCACGAAATCTACGACTAATCCATCTTTAACTACTTCAGCATACCGCATGGCACCGGTAACCGGTTGACCGTTATCGTCTACTACCGCAAGTACGATATAAGCCGTACCTAAGTCCACTCCTGTATAAAGCTTCGTCCCTTTTTTCACCTCTCCAGGGTGGGTAATAGTATCTTCAAACCTTTTAATCAGCTGGTTGGCATCCTTTAAGAAGTCCATGTCTCTATCTCCTATCTAATCAACAACCTACCCGGTAATGACCGGATATTAGTTGAACCATCATAATATAAATCAGACTGCTTAACCTGTTCAAGCCTTGAAGAATGTCTTCCCGTTCCACCTGTTCCGGAGTAACGGCAAAGGCATCCATGGCAGCCAATTCCAGTTCCCGTACCTGGGTTCTCAGGTAGTTTAGCTTTGCCATCAAAGCACCCTGTCCGGGACTCGGGAGCAGGTGATTTACACCAAAATACTTTTGGGGATAATGAGACCGATCCCTGATTTCCTCGGGAGACCATCCGTGAAAACTGATGGCTTCCAAGGGCTCATCTTTTACCTCGGCTCGAAGTATCTGCCTGACAAAATCCAATATTTCCCGCAGATCTCTTCCTAACTCCTGATACCCAACTCCTTCAATATCAACGATGGCGTTAATCACTAAGGCTTCAAAGGTATCAAGTTTGCCCCGGAATTTAATCCTGGGATGATTTTTCAGAACCAGAGTGTTGCCATTGATATGGGTCATATGCTCCGGTTTGACTCCTTTAAAATCATTCACAGAATAAGTTTTGCGGCCTTCGGTTCCACCTGTTTGAAGAGGCTTGCTTTGTCCCTTGCCCCTCCCCGTTTGCAGAGATGCGGTGTGAACAGGAATTCTCCGTTCACTTAAGAATTGGGCTGCAGCAGGAGTCAGCCGGCAGCCTTCCGGGAGAGTATAGGAAGTGAACTCAGATTTTCTAAACTCATCTCTGAGTTCTGTTTCCGTAATTGCTCTCATCTTTCTCGACCTCCTCGGTCTACCCTCGCGGGACTTTTCATTAGCCTAGATAGTCCAAAGGACTACGTGCCACATTGAGTACTGCATCGCGGAATGCGTCGGCAGCAGCTTTACAGGCACTTTGGGACCCTGAAAGCAGTGCACCCCCAAAGTTTGTCCTGGTCGGCGGTCCAAACCAGGCGCCCATTTTGACATCCGCCGCTTTCAGAGCAGCATCTACGCCAAATGTGGATTCCACCGGAGGAGCAATCAGATAGCAAATAGGGTCTCCCTCATTGACACCGGCCATCTTGGAAAGATAAGATCCGGTCCGGGAAATGGTGTAAGCATAAAAGCTGATGGTGCCTTCCTCATTGGCAGTATAGAAGAATGCTTCTTCTTGAACTAAACGAACAGCGGCTTCAATTCCTGCTCTAACTTCCGCCGGATCCGGGCCGGCCAAAACACCGATAAATTCACCTGCTAACGGGGTGGAAGCATTTGCTGCACCGGCATAAAAAGAGTCGGCATATACCACCTCAACATCAGCTTTTTTCGTGGCCTCGTCTATTGCAGTATAAGCCACATCGTCAATATCACAGGAAAAGAAGCCGATGCTGTTTTGATTGGGCTTAAGTTTCATACTTTCTGCCAGGCCTGCTGAAACATTGAGAATAAACTTAACTGACAGAACCTTCGCCTTTACTGGCTCCAAAATCGCCATTAAATTAACCTCCTTTATGAATATCTTTAATTCTTGATGTTATTTGAACTTTCGAATACTAAGGTTTTTACCACTACCGGAACCACTCTTCCCCCCATGAGGGGCTTTCCTAAATCAATATAATCTCCTTCGTCTACCCGCACCTGGTCGATACACACAATCTCCGCGGATTGTCCCATACGGATTTGCAGTGTTTGCCCCAAAACCTTGGCACAGTCTTTCTGTAACACAATAATTAACGGTTTACCTTCCCCAAGATATTCTGCCATTCCTTTAATCAAACCATCGGCTAAGGTTTGGATGGCCGTAAAGGTGACCACTTCCGGACCGTCCATGGCCAGGGCCACGTACTGAGTAGAACCGTCCGATACCACTCGCTCAACAACTCTTTGCACACACTCCGCAATGAGTTCTGCTGATTCAGGAATCCCTTCCGGAAAGGGAGAAATAACCGACACATTTTTCAAGGGCAGACTTTCTTCTCTCACGGTAATGGTGCTGCCGCTTAAGTTCACGGAATGGGTTCCGGCGCCAATTACGGTAGCTCTGATGGTTTCTCCCGGCTTAACCGGATCAATTCCGGCCGAGGAGAGTTCTTCCCGGACAGCCCAACCTAACAAGGGGCCAATATCCCCGTATTGAGAAACCTGAGCTACCGACATGGGATTAAAATCACTATACACGTAGTCGGCTACCCCGCCGGAAATCATTACTCTTTCCACCGGATAATCCAGCCGTAAAGGAGGTGTCATCAATAATTCCCGGGTCACATCTGCCAAAGCGAGACTGGTAATTGACTCTATCACGCTTTTCGCCATAGTTCTGGTTATTGTTTTTAACTCAGACAAATGAACCCTGTCTCCCACAACTAGAGGCATCCCGCATTCCCGCAGCACTGCCCTTGCCGGTTCAGCAATATAGAGGATCTTGTCACTGTTCCGCTCAATTTCGATCAGATGTCCTCCGATATTGAGACAGGCTGTGTCAATGGTACGTCCCTCCCGGAACACCCCGATATTAGAGGTTCCTCCTCCAATATCTACGTTTACCGTCACCCGGTGTTTTTCCTTGGAATAGCCTGCCGCGCCTGATCCCTTGCCCGCCAAAATTGATTCCAGGTTCACTCCTGCTGTAGCCACCACGAAATCGCCGGCTAAACCGGCCATGGATTCCAGGATATTTTTCGCGTTTTCCTTCTTTGCCGTTTCTCCGGTAATAATGACCGCTCCGGTATCAATTCCTTCCGGAGTCAGGCCGGCTGTTTTATACTCGGTTTCCACAATTCGGGCTACGGCAACAGCATCAATGAGATCATGATCTTTTAATGGCGTGAAGTGAATATCGCTCCGGTGGAGCACTTCCTTATCCGTTATCTCCATGCGCGGCACTGCCGAGCCGGGAGCAATGTTTTTAATGGTTAAACGGCTGATCACCAATTGGGTGGTAGTGGTCCCGATGTCTATTCCCACACTGATTATGCTTTGATTACTGGAACTGCTAATTTAACTCACCACCTTCAAAAAGGCCGTCACCGTTTACTGAAGGTTCAACTTCATTCCACTGCATTTGGCAGCCAGGATCTGCTTGATAATATCCACCAGAAGGGCGCCTGCCTCAGCAGGAGGAGTACCTCCTTTGTGGATATTGGAAATCATCGTCCGATCAGCTTCAACGGTGTTTTCATTTGGTTTGTAAATCATATAAGCACTCATGCTGTCTGCAGTTACCAATCCTGGCCGCTCCCCAATCAGAGAAATTACCACATCCGCATTTAACAGCATCCCTACTTCATCCTGTATCCCTACCCGGCCGTATTTAATAAAGAAGGGAGTTCCCACTTTAATGCCGGCTGCGGTCAAGCCCTGAGTTAAAACAGGAAGAACGTCCGGAATGTTGGCTTCAATCGCTGACGAACTTAACCCGTCTACGACGAGAATCTGAACCTGAGGGTTCTTCTGGCATTTTTCTACAACCATTTTCTTGCCTGCGTCAGATAGCTTTCTCCCCAAATCAGGCTTCTTCAGGAATTCATCTTTATCACCGGCGGCAGTCTGAACACTAAAAAGATTCATCTTGTTTAAAAACTCGTCGGCAACATCCAGGAATACAGCGTCTATTGCTTGAGCATGATCTGCCAAAAATTTCAGCATGGCATCGGTCTTGGGCCGTGCTCCGGCCCGGAACAAGCCGATTCTCGCCGGTGTAGTTTCTTTCATCGCTTTAATGGCCTCTAAGTTCACCGGATTTGGTACCCATACCCCACTGATATCCGGTACTTCAATCGGCGCTTCCTGGCAGCATACTGATGCGCCAGATGCTCCCGCCGCTTTTACCGCTTCATGGCAAACTTTCTCTGCTTCGCTGCCAAACAGTCCTCTTTTGGCCAATTCCTTCATCACATTTTCGTTGATTAATTTCTCCATTTGATCATCTCTTCCCATTTCATGTCACCTCCCAAATTATTTGTCAAAGATGGACGGATCTCCCGCCATCTTGGTGAGACGGCCGTCTTCCATAATGCCCATTTTCTCCAGCCATTTCTCAAATTCCGGCAGCGGCCTCAGTCCCAAAATCTCCCGGACACTGGCGTCGTCATGATAACTGGTATCCTGATAGCTGAGCATCACGTCGTCTCCGCCCGGAACTCCCATGAAATAGTTGGCCCCCGCCATCGCACATAACATGGTGCCGATCTCCTGGTCATTTTGATCAGCTTTCATATGATTGGTATAACAAGGAGCAATACCCATGGGCAGTCCATGGAGTTTACCCATAAATAAGTCTTCCATGTCGGCCCGGATTACTTCCCGCCCATCATAAATGGTTTCCGGTCCAATAAAGCCGGATACGTTGTTCACCATGAAGGGTTTAAATTTACGTCCAAACCCGTAGGTTCGTGCTTCCAAGGTCATTTCATCCACCCCGTGGTGGCATTCCAGGGAAATTTCGGAGCCTTGTCCTGTCTCAAAGTACAAAAGGTTTGGTCCGGTACCGGTACCTTTCCGTTCCGCTAAAGCATAAGCCTCCGTTAAAATTTCCGCCGTCACCCCGAAAGCGTCATTTGCCGCTTGTGTCCCGGCAATGCTTTGGAAGATGAGATCGGCCGGCGCGCCCAATTCAACGGCTTTCATCTGAGTGGTCACATGAGCCAGTACACATGCCTGGGTAGGAATTTCCCACTTATGCATAAATTCTTTTACAGCTTCCAATTGTCTTTTTACGGTTTCCGCATTATCTTCCACCGGATTGATGCCGATCACCGCATCACCGGAACCAAAGGATAAACCTTCTTTAATGGATGCCATAATCCCTGGGACACTGTCTGTGGGATGATTAGGCTGATTTCTGAAAGCTAAGGTCCCCGGGACACCGATGGTAGTATTGCAATGGGCTTGAATTCTCATTTTTTTCGCCGCATAGACCAGGTCCAGATTGGACATGATTTTCGCGACCCCCGCAATCATCTCGCTGGTTAAACCGCGACCTAATTGCTTTAAGTCCTCATTAGTAGTGTCACTGTCTAAAATATAATCCCGCAATTGACCCAAGGTATAGTTTTTAAATTTGTTGTAAATAGCAATATTTAAACCGTCATAGATCACCCGGGTCACCTCATCAATTTCATAGGGAATCACCGGATTATTATAAATATCTTCCAGAGTCAACCGGCTCAGCACTAATTTAGCTGCCACCCGTTCCGACGCAGATTCCGCACCAATTCCGGCCAGCATATCACCTGACTTCTCTTCATTGGCTTTGGCTAAAACTTCTTTCACACTTTTGAAGGTAAACGACTTATTATAAACCTTCGCTGATAAATTCAAAATAATTACCTCCCCTCGAAAGATTAATCCCAATTTAAGATTTTCCTGATTTCTTCGATTCCTTCTCCTGTGAAGGCGGATACCACAGCAATAGATCCATTAAGGCCCAGGCTTTTCAAAAAACTCTTAGCTCTTTCCCCATCCGCTTGAGGATGATCAATTTTTGTCACTACCCCGATGGTCCGCTTGGAAAAAGCAGCGGCAAAACCGGGGGGGAAAATGGACCTGTTCCTGGTGGCATCTTGAATGAAAACCACCGCATCCGCTTCTAAAGAGGTGGCAAACAAAGCCCGGTAGTAGAAAGGATTCTCCACAAACTCGCCAGGGGTATCAATGGAGCATGCGGAATACTCCAAGGACTGGGTCTTGGTAACCGTCTCCGTCTCTTCTTTGTTTAGTACTCTGGCCAATGTGGTCTTCCCGCTTCCCACAGCCCCTACCAACATCACCCGGGTAATTTTTTTCATGACTTCGTCATCCTCGCCGGTGCGTAATTCAAATGGCTTTCCAAAAAATTGTTTACTTCTTTTAAGGCCGTCTCCACACTGGCCACATCCCCCACAATCACCAAGGCCCCGGTAAACCGGTCCAGAAAACCGATTTCCACCTCTGCTGCCTTGGTAGCAATATCTGCGGCGATTATTGCCGTCTCTCCAGGGGTAAGAGTTAAAATCCCAATTGCCCCCCGTTCGGGAAGGCCCATCTTTTCATAAATCTCCTGCACCGGATGGGCAATGACGTGGGCAAGGGTTACCTGCTTGCCAGGAACATATTCTTGAATCATGCGCTGTTTTTTTTCATTCTCGTCCATCAGGTACTCAACTCCTTATGACCATTAGAAATCATAAACCATCAGGGCACATTTTGTTTCTTGCCACAAAGGACATGCCCCCAAACCTAAATCGCAACCCCTCCAAGATCAGTGGCACCTTACACCAGTAAGTCATCTTTGACTTCTTTAAGTCATAAAATAATAAAGATCATATCCGGGAGCACCGCATCATTTGGAGGAAGCTATTCCACAGTAGAGGCCCTGCGCTTTTCTTCGAAATTCTTACGGGGCCTGCTGCCTTCCTGACTGCAAACCCCGTCTTCTATTTACTACTCGGCTTTGACAAATTTCTTATAATTGTCAGGAAGAATCATTTCCACATCAGCATGAGGCCGAGGAATAACATGTACAGATATCAACTCTCCCACTCTCTGAGCTGCGGCAGCTCCGGCGTCGGTGGCAGCTTTAACAGCACCAACATCTCCTCTTACCATTACTGTGACAAGTCCACTTCCCACATGTACTTTACCGATTAAATAAACATTCGCGGCTTTAACCATGGCATCGGCTGCTTCAATGGAACCAACCAGACCTTTGGTCTCAATCATTCCTAATGCATTAGTCATCGCATCATCCTCCTCTAGTTGCTTGTAGGATCAAATATGGAAAATTTCTACTTCAGAGCTCGGTCCATCCATGTGTTTCGATTCAAATCTTCCCTAAATATATATTGCAAAAACCATGCCATTTTTAAAACACTTACCATTCCTAGCCCCGGGATATCTAGTTTTTCAAACTACAGTTCATATTAAGTCAATAATGACTTGAATGAGTATTAATACCTTACTTCCCTAGTTATACTTAATTATAAAAGGGACTAAGCAAAAATCATACAAAAAAATCTTGGAAATTAGCTATCACATTAATATATACTTTTTCTTCAAAAATATGACACCCCTCTTGGTTCGGAAGCAATCAATATTATCCTTGCATTTCTTGTTCAATTTTAATAGCCATTGGCACAGACAGCCAAATGGTTAACCCGACAGCAGTAAGTCCCGCAAAAAGCTTGCCTGCCATAACAGGAACAATCCTGGTAGGTTGGAAATTGGCTGTAAATGCTAAGTGATCGCCAAAAAGAAAAGCCGAGCATACAGCAAAAGCAATATATTTTACTTTGTCTGCAGACATCCATTCTCATTTTTGCTATATAACTTTTAAAGCAATTTATAAAAAACCTATTCCTTAAATGAGATCATAACACAAGAACCGTTATCGTTCTTAAATTCAATAGTCCCTCTAAGTTTCTCTTTTATTAACATTTTAATAATTTGTAGACCTAACCCTTTTTGAGCTAAACTCTTTTCGTCAAATCCTACACCATTATCTTTAAAAATTATTTTTAAATATCCCTCTTCAGAGCTTAGGATATGGATACTTAACATCCCCTTGTCCCTGTTTATAAATGCATGTTCCAAAGCATTTTGTACTAATTCATTAATTACAAGTGCCAAAGTAATAGCTGTATCGCACTTTAATAAAAATATTTCACCCGAAACGGCCCATTCAATATTGTTTGAACTATAGAAAGAATTTTTATTATTTACAATTAAAATAGACTCCACTAAACTGGTTAAGTTAATCTTTTCGTCCACATTAAGGGATAAAATTTCATGAATTACCGCAATACTCATTATTCTATTGATACTTTCATTTATTACCTTCTTTGCTTCAATACTATCAATCCTTCTTAATTGTAATCTAAGCAAACTCGCCACGGTTTGAAGGTTATTTTTTACTCTATGATGCATTTCTTGCAGCATTGCAGATTTTAATATTATTTCCTTTTCTTTTTCCTTTATATCTGTAATATCCTTTATAACACCAATGGCCCCCTTAAAACTATTACTATTCCTTACAGGAATAGTTTTTAACTGTAACTCCATATTGTTGCATCTAAACTCATATATACGAGAATAACTATCTTTTGCAATCTTCTTAAAATCAACCTTCTCATAAAATAATGTTTGTGATATATTATTTATACTTTCATAATTATTCAATTTGAGAAATAAATCATTTGCTTTTGGATTAGAATAAGTAATTTCCCCATCATAATTTAAAATAATAAATCCTTCATCCATAATATTGGTAAAAACACCATCTTTTGTCGTAACATCAAACAATATTTCAGAAAATTTCTCACTACTTTCTGAAAAACTATCAAAGCGATATTTTTTTTCAACATCTTCAAACATGTTTTTTTCCATTATTAAACAGCCAATAATTTTATTTTCTGGATTCTTTATGGGGACAGTGCTTGAGTAAATCTGAATTTTTTCTTTTACATTTCCTAATTCTTTTAAAGTTGCTATTCCTAATATATTGTATGTTGGTTTACCTTTTATTAAGGTTTCAAAAACTCCTGGTTCATCTTTACGTTTAATGATTTTACCTACCCAATTAACATAGTTATAAGAGCTTACATCTCTCGGTTTAGCCTCACTTACCACTACAGCAAAATCTGTTTTGTTTTTTAGAAGACAATCAACAAATATATTTGATACATTTAAATCAGCAATAGACTGAATAATTGAATCATAATGTTCCAGAATAGCAATATCATCTTTAGATAAATTTGTTAAATTCTTACATAGTTCATTTAAACTCATTTAGAAATTCCTCTTTTCTTAAACCATAATAATGATCTTACAGGAACTTCAGGAACTTCATAAAATAGTCTTTTTTTAAAGTATGTGCCAAATCAATCCCTGGCTCTGCACTGATTTAATCAGTGCAGAGCCCCTTTTCAACAACTATCCAAAATCTTAAAATCTCATTTCTTAATGATATAGCAATGGCCTTTCTATGTCCAACATTGCATTTTCATTTAGCTAGCTCTTCAAAAATATTATACCCCCCAGAAGCAACTACAAAGACATATTATACAAATGGTTGTGTTACAGCATGTTTACTAAACGGTTGTACAATTCGTGCATGTAGTAGCTACTGTGCCTTCTTCCTTTTCTAATTCTATAGCTCTTGGTACAGAAAGCCATAAGGCCAAAACAACACCAGCTATACCACCTATAATCTTTCCTAGCATAACCGGAACAATTATTGTAGGCTGAAAGTTTGCAGTAAAAGCTAAATGGTCACCAAGCAAAAATGCTGAACAAACTGCAAAAGAAATACATATCACCTTTTCTTTGGCAGGCATATTTGGAATCATACGAAATAACGCAATGGCATTTGCAGCAGCTGCCAGTAATCCAGCACTACATGCAGAAGTAATTCCAAATCTACTTCCAATGGCTTCTAATGGTTTAGCAAGGTATTTTGAAATTAGGTATACCATCGGAAATGCACCTGACAACATTAATCCGACATAACCAACGACTTCTAAGGCTCGAACCTGGTCCTCACTATCTGCAATAATAGGATCGAATCCCCAGGAACCAAAAATTGTAGAAAATGCACCTGTGAAATACTCAACTATTGAAAATACCAATACTAACTTAACACCACTATCCAAAATTTTACCAAACCACAAAAAACCTTTAATCATAGTATTAGGAACAAATCTTAGTCCAATAGCAATCGCAACACAAATAACTATTAATGGTATTAAATTCATCATTATTGTTCCAAAACTAAGAATAAGCTGGTAAGATGCTTCCGCATCTGTTGAGATAACTTCTCTAACATAGGGCTTTGTTAATGCTATAATTATACTGCTAACAAATACTGCTATCGGCACGGCAAGAATACCTGACATTATACCGAGTGCCATAAACTTATGATCTCGTTTAGGAATCATTGCTAATCCTACAGGGATGCTAAATACGATGGTTGCTCCTGCCAAGTATCCTGTTATCATAGCCATAATCCAGCTTTCCCTCGTTTGTGCTAAAGCATCAGCAAGTTGATAACCGCCCATATCTACAGCAATAAAAGTAGTGGCTGCTATAGCAGGGTCAGCACCAATTAAAGCAAAAGTAGGTCCAAATATATTGGCTACAAACTTGGTTAGATAAGGAAGTGATGCCATAACCCCCGATACTGGAATAAAGCAATATCCAATTGCATGCAATCCTGCCAAAAATTCCGCTCCTAAACCTTCTTCATCCTTCATCGTTGCGAATGGATGCAAATGCACCCGCTACCGCGCAGGCCATAATTAGATATATTACACATGCTCCAATTTTTTCCATTGCATATCCTCCATTTTTTAAATTAATTTATAATTGATTTTGCTGCAGAAACCCCTATTTTGGCCTTTGCCATGATACATATAGTAGAGCAACTTAAAAGATCCACTACGAAATTGCAAATTGGTACTTTTTGCAGCAGAATCATAATTATTATTCAGCAAGAAAATAACCAATTATGCAGTAATATACTTCCTATTACTGGTTGGTAATAGTATTCCGATATTCATTCAACATAACTTATGTTGTATTGATGTTTTACTTGAGCTTTATTTTTTTCTTAAATTGTTTTCCCTTTTTATTTTTCCATTTTAGATAAGCATATGAACATTCATAGATTTTCTTGAGTATATCTTCTTTTATATCACTTTTAACATTTATATTTTTTATTTCTTGAGGAGGCAAAGAAATATTAGCAACTTTTTCCGATCTTAAACAACCAGCAGCAACTTTTTCAGTTTTCATATTTTTTAAATCAAATTTTGTTTTACCAACTTCCAGATATATATCCCTCATAATTTTATTTATTTGAGAATTATTTATTAAATCTAGATCTAAAATGATTTTGCCACTATTGAATTTTTCCATCACACCAGGAAGAATTTTATTTTTAGAATTAATTATAGTTTCTTCGTTGTCGCCATAAGCAGTTTTTTGATAGAAAACTAATTTACTATCATTTGTTTCAACACTTATTTTACCAACTACTTTGTAAAAATAATGTTTAGCCCAAATACTAATTACACCACCAGCAACACCAAAAATCATACTTATAATTATATTACTCCAATGAATATTTTCCATTTATATGTTAATCCGCCTTGAAATGCGGCCTCCTCCTTCTTTATTCTAAGAGTTAGTCAATTATTTCGCATTAAAATTTATAAAATAATATCAATCCCATAATCTCTACCTGTTAATTCTCTATGCTCCCAATCAATAGGAAATGCTAACGGTACTTTCCTTCTTGCTGCAGTATCAATATCATGAGCTTCTGGGCGGATTAAAATAGTTGAAATTAAATTCTCCCTTCAAATGATATTCAAGATAATATTTTGGGTTTTCTAATATTATCTTTCTTCCATCTGTATCCACGCACATTATCCCAGCCGAATTTTTTTATATAACTAATGGTTTCCTTTTTACATTCCTCTATATTTCTAGTTTTATATTTGCTAACTAACTTTACAGGTTTATATTTTTTTGTCCACTCACAGCCCTTTCCATCAAAATGATTATCAATTGCCGAATCCATATTGACATTATATCCTATAAAAAATTTATCTTCCTCTAGTTTAAGAATATAAACTCCTTCGTTGGTCTTATTATTGATTTTCTTTTTCACATGCTTAAATTTTAAATCTTTTCTAACGTGATCTCCACCTCGAATAATCCTATATCCATATTTTTTCATGTAGAGTTCGGTTAGTTCTGTTTCAAATTTTCTATTTACTCCTTTATACACCTTTACTATTTCTAATGGTTTATATTCTTTTGTCCATTTTGCTCCTCTTCCAGAAAAATGACTTTCCATTCTTTGAGCCAAATTTTCTGTATAACCTATATAATATTTACCCTCTTCTAATTTTAAAACATATACATCCCCTTTTCCGGAATATCCAAATTCATCAAGTTCGATTTGATTCTTTAATATCAAAAATTTCACAGATGAAATAAAATTAAAATTCATTTTATTTTGAATAAACTTAAAAATATTTCCACCAATTCCACATCCCCAACATTTAAAAATTTGTTTTTTGGGAGAAACTGAAAAGGATGGTTTTTTATCATCATGAAATGGACAAAGACCTACATATTCTGATCCTTTCTTCTTTAGTTTTATATAATTAGCAATTTCTTCTTCAATTTTTATACTGTCTTCTACTAATTCTATTTGTTTTTTTGTATAATACATAAGACTTCACTCCAGTAATATTCTTTTAATTATATATTGATTTCCACTTATTTCTTCAATCTTCTTTTATGATTATTTAAAACTTCTTCAAATATTTGATCTCCTAACCACTGGATATAATCAATTATTACCCTCTCCAGACCAAATTCTTTTAATTTTTTATTATTACTTTTAGTTTTTGGTAATAATTCTGGATGTTTTTTTAGTAAATCAAACATCTGCTCTACTAACTCAGCTCCCTTATTATCCATCTCTTCAACTTTAGGATTTCTCAAGATTTTATTTTTATGAATCTGTTTGAGAGATTTATAAGCTTCTTTTAATTTAGGACTAAAGTCTACTCGATCATTTTCATTACTAAATCTAATTACATCATCAATTAAAATATGAAACCAATTTTCATTTTCTATACCACTTATATTTTCCCATGTTGAAATGATTTCATCTTTTGTTACAAAGTCATTCCTTATCCCATCTTGGATATCATGATACAAATAAGCCAGACTATCACTTAATCTAACTACTTGGCCTTCCATAGTTGGTGGATTTTCAGGGTTAAATTTTTCTAATTCTCCCAAATTTGTTTTTACGCCTGTATGTTTTAATATTCCCTCTCTTACTGCATATGTTAAGTTTAAACCTGGTATAATTTTACCATTAATTTTAACACCATGATATAGTCTTTCAACAACCCAAACACTTTGAACATTATGTGAAAAACCACCTATTTTCTCTAACTTATCATTTAATACTCTTTCACCTGCATGACCAAAAGGGGTATGTCCTAGATCATGACCTAAAGCAATCGCTTCAGTAAGATCTTCATTTAGATTTAATGCCCGTGAAATCTGTCTAGAAATTTGAGAAACCTCAATTGTATGAGTTAATCTTGTTCTATTGTGCTGATTAAGGGGATCATATAAAACTTGCGTTTTAGTTCGTAATCTTCTAAATGCATTAGAATATAATATTCTTTCAATATCTTTTTGAAAACTAGTTCTGTAAATATCATCTTCTTCCTCAATCCATCTATTTGAAGCATAACTATCTGAATTGGTAGCTTTATCAGATAAATTTTCTATTTCCCACTCTACTTTATCTTCTTTAACAAATAAACCATCTGACATTTTATTTTCTCCTTCCAATCTTAAATTAAAATCTATTCATTATTTTTACATCTATACTTAGTTACTAAATTAAAGCCATCTTCCAAATTAATCCGAATCTTATATATTTAAATTGCTCCTAATTTTCCAACTAAATCTTCTCTTTTCTCTAATTCCACTTCTAATTTATCTATTATTCCCATTATAGAATCTATTTTTTTCACGATTCTTTTTTGTTCTTTTATTGGTGGTAGAGGAATAACAAGGTTTTTCATAAAAGTAGTATTAATTCTTTGTTGACCAGCAGTACCTGAAAAGTTAGATATTCCTTTCTTAATAAACCACTCAGTTTTAAATAAATACAATAAATATTTACGATTAATATTGTTTGAAAACACCCTGATTATGTGAAGCTCTGTTGTTCCCGCTCCAAACCCAGACTTTAAACCTTTAAAAATAAGAGATTTTCTATTTTGAAAACAAGGAGTTATTTTTGCAACTCCTATATCATTTTCTGCAAAATGTGTATATCCTTTTTTTATTTCTTTCCAGTTTTTTATTTCAAAATCAAAATAACTTCCATAACCATCTTCAATTAAGGTCATAGGGACAAATGATACTTCTTTTTCATCATTTACTGAATTTCTAGGGTTAACCTCAGTAATCTGGTTTAATCTAACCCATTTCCAATTATTTGGAATAGCAAAAGGAATTTCATTTCCTTTTATTTTGTTAACATGATTTTTTTTAATTTTACCTTCTTTAATTAATTTTTCTTTCTCTTTTTTAATTTTTTTTATCAGTTTAAAAGATGGCATATCACTCTCATCTTGTGGTACTAATTTACCTTCAATAGCTAACTGCAAAACAATATTTCTCATTTCATCCATTGATTTTGAAGTCTTAAAAATAACATCAAAATTCTCAATAATAAATTTTATTTTTTCTTTAATTTCTTCTACATTCTGACTATCTTTTATTGCATCAACTATTGATTCTGAAAGTTTTTGGGAAATCTTTTCTTTTTTTTCAAGCTTTGATTCTAATTTATCAGCTTCTTTCATTAATTTTTCTATTTTGTTTACAATTCTTTTTTGCTCCTCAGGAGAAGTAATATCTATTATATAATTTGTAAGATTTTTCATTTTTATATAATTAGTTGCTGAACCATATTGCTTATTCAAATTATATTTTTCCCAGTTATATTTAAAATGATAATACAAATATTTACTATTAATATCACCATAAGGTTGAACAACATAAGTTCTCTGGTATGCCTCAAATTTTCCATTATAATAAGTTACATATCCAACATTAGCTCCATTACCAGGTAATAAAATACTTTCCCCTTCAAATGAATAATCCTTTGATCTCTTTGGCTTTTTAGCACAAGTAAAGAAATGATATTTTCCATGATCATCAGCATAATTAGCATTTTTTGATCCTGTAACAATATTGGCTACTCTTGATAACCTTGTGAATGACCAATTTTTAGATTTTTTCTGACTTTCATTTTTTATATTTTGTATGTTTCTTTTTTTATAATGTTTAATTTCTTGGATTTTACTTTCCCTTTGTCTATCTAATTTATCTAAATAAGAATCTAAATTTGTATCTGATTCTTTATAACTGGTAAGTTTCCCTTGAAATGCTAATTCTAAAATTTTATTTCTTAATTTTTTGATATTATCAGATGTTCCATATAATGTTTCAAATTCATCTAAATATATGCTCATATTAAGACCTCCTACAGTACCCCTTTAAGTTCTTCTTTAAGTAATTCCTGTAAACCCTTAATTTCATTCTGAACTTCATTATATTTTCTTAACAATTCTTTGGGGTCATGGTTATCCTCTTCTTTAACATTAGGATTATTTATATCTAAATTATAATCATTTTCAACAATTTCTTCTCTTTTAACTCGCCAGGCTCTTTCAGTTTCTTCCCTATCATTCCACCATTCTCTAACTTCTTCAAAATGTTTATTCTGCATTGGTTTAGTCTTAGAAAACGCCTTATAATTCTCTGGTAGAGGTAATTCATAATACCAAATACTAGCAGTCCCTTCGCTATTTTTATTAAAAAACAAAAGGTTAGTAGCAATAGAAGTGTAAGGAGCAAAAACACTACCAGGTAATCTAACAATTGTATGTAAATTGAACTCATCTAATAACTTCTTTTTAATCTCTAATTTAGCGTTATCAGTTCCAAAAAAGAACCCATCAGGTAAAACAACTCCAGCTCTACCATCTTCCTTTAATCTATACATAATCAATGTCATAAATAAATCTGCTGTTTCAGATGTTTGAAAAGGCTTTGGAAAATTCATCTGAATAATATCTTGCTCAGTTCCACCAAAAGGAGGATTCATTGCTATAACCTCAAACTTATCTTTTTCAGTAAACTCTCTTAAACTTTTATTTAATGAATTACCATGCAAAATATCTGGAGTGTCTATATCATGCAAAATTAAATTTGTTACTCCAAGCATATAGGGCATAGGTTTTTTTTCGACACCATGAAGTCCATTCTGCAGATTCTTTCTGTCTTCAACTGAGAGATCATATTTATTCCTTCTATATTCTAAAGAACTAACTAAAAACCCACCAGTACCACATGCAAAATCAGCTACAGACTCTTCAATTTTAGGATCCAGCATTTCGATAACAAAATCAGTAACTGCACGTGGAGTATAATATTCTCCTGAATTACCTGCACTCTGTAGGTCTTTCAATATGGTTTCATATATTTCATTAAAAGCATGTCTTTCTTTATAATCATCAAAATCAACCTTGTTAATTCTATTTATAACCTTCCTCATTAAAGTGCCGGATTTCATGTAATTATAAGAATCAGCAAAAACTTCTTTAACCAAAATTTTTCTTTCATCAGTATATTCATCTATTTCAAGGTTACTTAATTCAACAAATAATTCATTATCAACAAACTCTAATAATTCATCTCCAGTCATACCTTCTTCATCTCCAGCCCAGTTCCTCCACTGATATTTTTCTGGAATGATTGGAGTATAATCGTCTTCAACTACTTCCCATTCTTCTTCTTTAGTATCAAACACTTTTAAGAAGAGCATCCAGACTAACTGTGAAATTCTTTGGGCATCTCCATCTACACCAGCATCTTGACGCATTATTTGTTGTATACTTCTAACAAAATTAGATATTGTCATTATTTAATAACATCCTTTCAAAAAATTAAGCATATAATTTATTTTCTAGATCTTTAATTGCTTCCTCATATTTTTGTCTACTACCAAATGATTTAATTATTTTTTTAGGAGAACCGATCTTTCTAAATTCTTCTAACTGAAGAACTTTCATGTCTTCAATATTTGTCACACCATCATCTCTATACTTATCTAATAAAGCCTTTATGACTTCTCTTGCTTCCTCTCCATATTTAGCAAAATAATCACTTTTTTCAACTTTATCTGCTCTTTCCTGTCTAGTGAGAGGTGGTTTATCATAAGCAATATGACATATTAAATCAAATTCATCCATATCTTTACCTACTTCTTCCTTTAACTCTTCTAAAAATATACCCTGATTCTCTAATTCTTCTATTATTGCTTGTTTTTTATCTTCACTATTCCATTTTCTAATAAAATCATTTAAAGTGTCATAATGCTCTCTAACATTTTTTCTAGTATAATCAATCAAAGATTCAGTTACTAACTTTCCATCTTTATCGTAATATTGGACTTTTTCACTAATCAAATGAACCTCTACATCATCTAAAAAGTATTTTACGCTACTATTATTATCATCTGATCCTTCTGGATCTATTATGATATCTCCATCTTCGTCATTCCCATCACCAGAATCAGTTAACTCACCAGGTTCAAATTCACCTTCCTGTACGGGTTCTCCATCAAATTCAGGATCAGCGAACTTTCTTGTAACACCTCTGAAATCCATTATAGTAAAAAATCTTTTATTATAATCTTCATTTATTCTAGTTCCTCTTCCAATAATTTGCTTAAATTCAGTCATAGAATTAATATTAGCATCTAAAACTATCAACTTACATGTTTGAGCATCAACACCAGTAGTAAGCAATTTAGAAGTAGTAACTAATGTAGGATATTTTTCAGCTGGATCAGTGAAGTTAGTAAGCTGTTCCTTACCTCTTTGATGTTCACTAGTTATAGCCATTACATATTTACTATTTTTCTTTACTAAATCAGAGTTTTCATTAATTAAAGATTGACGCATCCTTTCAGCATGATCAATATCAACACAAAAAACTATAGATTTATTATACCTGCTATTTGGCTTTAAATAATCACTTACTTCTTTTGCTACCAATTCTGTTCTTTTTTCTAATACTAAACTCCTATCATAATCCTTAATATTATATTCTCTATCCTCAACAGGTAGACCATATTTATCTAACTTATCTTTTGTAGGCCTATATCCTTCTAGATCTTTATCTAAATTTACTCTTACCACTTTATAAGGGGCTAAATAACCATCATCAATACCTTGCTTTAATGAATATGTATAAATAGGTTCTCCAAAGTAATGCGTATTTGAAACCTTATTTGTTTCCTTAGGAGTTGCTGTTAGTCCTATATGGGTAGCGTCATCAAAATAATCTAAGACTTCTCGCCATGCAGAGTCCGCTCTAGCAGAACCTCTATGACACTCATCTATGACAACCAAATCAAAAAAATCTGGGCTAAACTGTCTGTATGTTTCCTGCCACTCTTCACTGCCGGTCATAGACTGATATAAAGCCATATATATTTCGTGAGCTTTATCAACAGTATTTCTATCAACTTTTTGCATAATATCTTTGAAAGGATTAAAATCATTAACCATGGCCTGATCAATTAAAATGTTCCTATCAGCTAAAAATAAAATCCTTTTTTTCTCTCTAGCTTTCCATAATCTATGTATTATTTGAAAAGCAGTAAAAGTTTTACCTGTTCCAGTAGCCATTACTAGCATTATTCTATCTTGACCCTTAGCAATAGCTTCAACAGTTCTATTAATAGCAACTCTTTGATAATATCTTGGGGTTTTTCCTCCTTGTGCATAATAGTAATCTTGAGTTACAATCTCTTCTTCTTCTTCAGTATAATTCTTATAGTCTTTATATCTATCCCATAATTTTTTTGGAGAAGGAAAATTTGACAAAGAAATTTCTCTAACCTTACCTGTCGTCCTATCATGTTCAATAAAAGCATCACCATTTGAAGCATAAACAAAAGGAACATCTAAAATCTCTGCATAATCAAGAGCCTGCTGCATACCTGACCCTATCGAATGTTGATTACTTTTTGCCTCAACTACAGCTAAAGGGAAATTAGACTTGTATTCCAGCAGATAATCAGCTTTCTTTCCTTTTTTTCTTGCAGTTGCTTTACCTCTAACCACAATTCTACCAGCTGTAAAATAATATTCCCGTCTTATTTGTCTTTTTTTATCCCAACCAGATCTTTTTATAGCTGGAGTTATGTAATTCATACATATTTCAGATTCGGTCATTGATTTTTTATCTGTCATTATCTCGCCCCCCTAAAAGAAGAAAACTCAAGCCTATTATATCAACTTATTTCCAACAAAGTCTAATTAAAAATTTCTACCACTACTGACTCAGGCACCCACATATAGTCAATACCCTCATCATTGATAGGAAACTCAAAGTAATACCAGTTACCTTCCAAATCAGTCCTATACTGATCACTGCCTTCTAATCCCTCGAGCCACTGCTCTTCGGCAATGATTAATTCATCTTCATCATTGACAAGACTTTCAGGAAAGCCTTCTCTAATTATTTTCAGCTTGTATTCACCTTTAGGAAAATTAAATCCACTTTCTTTATAAGTTTTAGCTGTATAAAGTTCACCAACTTGATAGTTTATAATCATTTGCTTCATCCTCTCCTCTATAAATTATATCATTATCCTACAACTGCAATATTAAAGATTTATATTTTTTAATTCATTAAGAATTATACCTTTTTCTTCAAATCTATCAGTTACATTATCTTTATAATTTTCATATACTCTAAGAATAAATTTTTGATCTGATGTAGATGGCTCAGTTTCTTCTAAAATATTATCTATATACTCTTCAGTAGTAAGGTTTTCCAAATTTTCTTGCCTAATTGAATACCTATATTTCTTTCCATAAGATAAAGAAATACAATCATAGATAAGTCTAAAAATATTTTCTTTATCAGTAATGTTTTTAATATAGTTTTTTAATTCTTCTTGATCTTCTTCATAAAGTCTAGCTAAACCCCAAATATTTTTGGGAAAATAATATGAATCATTATAT
>Ga0208818_10021_pt1 | contig 38268 bp, 38 predicted proteins | sample Shrwel1BS1Day122_FD_187540 | JGI IMG/M metagenome (GOLD analysis project Ga0208818, IMG submission 187540) | Subsurface microbial communities from deep shales in Ohio, USA - Utica-3 well 1 S-1-Day122 (SPAdes) (version 2) ...
TAAGGTCGTCTCTATATTTCCAAAAATTAATATTTATGTCTTAAGTTTCTATTTTTCTAATTCAAAGAAAAATGAAAAACTGCGAATAAGCGAGTATTAAAGAGATAACTTTAATTTAAAGAGGGAGTGGTATTCTTGATTCAAATTAAAACTCCAGCTAGAATTCATTTTGGTCAATTAGATTTAAATGGAGATTTAGGTAGAATTTATGGTGGTTCTGGAGCAGCAATTGTAGAACCATATACTTTAATCAAAGTTGAAAAAAACAGTAAATTAGAAGTTGAAGGTTTAAAAAAAGAAAAAAAGAAGCTTATTATTGAAAAATTTTTATCTGATTTAAAGAAAAGAAAATTATTAACTAAAAATCAAGGTGTTAGAATAATAATAGAATCATTGCTTCCTGCCCATTATGGACTGGGCTCAGGGACTCAGTTTGGCTTGGCAGTAGCCGAAGGGATAAATAAACTATATGACTTAAAGTTAGAGCCTAAAGAACTGGCTCAGATAGTTGACCGTAAACACAGCCGCTCAGCAATAGGATTTGGTGCTTTTTATCAGGGAGGATTTATTGTTGATGCTGGTAGACCAATTTCAGATAAAAATAATGATCAATATTTACCTCCTATAGTCTATCAGAATAAATTACCATCTGAATGGAGATTTTTAATAATAATTCCTCATTTTAAAAAAGAAAAAATAGCAGGAAAAAAAGAAATTAAAGCATTTAATGAAATTGAAAAAATGTCAGTACAAAAATGTGCGGAAAATGCACATCATCTGCTTTTAGGAATGTTACCAGCTGTTGAAGAAAATAATATAGATAAATTCAGCAGTCACTTAAATATAATAGAAGATAATGTATCTGAATATTTTTCCAAAGCTCAAGGAGGGAAGTACAGCTCAAAACATGCTCAAGAAATCATTGATCTTATGGTTAATGAGGGTGTTTTGGCTCGTGGTCAGAGTTCCTGGGGGCCTGCCTTGTATGGTTTAGTAGAAAATAAAGAAAAGGCTAAAAAAATCAAACTAAAATTACAGAAAAAATTCTCAGAAAAGATAAACGAAATTCATATCACAAAAGCGGCAAATAATGGAGCTGAAATTACAAAAGGTGTATAAAATATAAACACTGTATTAAAACTATACATATATTTAATAAATAATTTTAATTGTTTAAATATTCACAATAAATAAAAAGTGATATCCCCGTCAGAATAGGCTTAGTTTTTTTAATATAAAACAAGCTCATTGGTATAATTTATGCATTATAATATAGATGGAGATAAAACATATGAAATTTAAAGCTTTCGTTAATTAAGGCTGTTTTATAACATTTATTTAATTGAATTTATTTCTAAATCTTGAAATTAGAAATATGTTACTATCTCCATTTTTGCTTGTTTTAATTTTTAATAATAAAAAAGGGGGGAGGAAAATCGTAGAGTAGATTTTTTTGGGCATTTTAGAATGAAAGTTTAAACAAAATTTTGAAAAAGATTATTTTAAAACTAAAAGGAGGATGTTTTATGGTAGCTAATAAAAAAATTGCAAAAAAGATGATTGATGAGGCAGTAGCGGCTCAAATGGCTGATGTTGGTGTATTTAAAGAAAAAAGAGGGGCAAAGTTCACAATTAGTGATGCTAAGCCTTATGTAGATGCAGTTAAGAACATGAAAGCTATTGAAGGCCAGTCAAAAGAAGTTATAGACTTACATGTTGAGTCAGTGAAAGCTCATTATGAAATACTTAAAGATTTAACAGATACAATAGCACCAAAAGATGACCCTTTTGTAGAACATTATCAAACACCTCCAATTCTAGAAATCTTATATGAAGAAGATCCAGATTTCCGCAAAGCAGCAGAGAAGTTTATGGAGCAGTTAAAAAATGATGAGGCTTTAATTGCTAGAGAATCAATGCGCAGGTATGGTGGAATGTATGGACCAACTTGTGTAGTAGACTTTGCTTTCAGCCCTGGCTCAGTTAGTAATGTTGTCAATGAAGTATTAAAAAATACTGATATTGATGGTGACTACAAAAAAACAATACTTGCAGCAAAATCCTGGGGTATGAATACTTCTTATGGTATTGGTGGCGCCTTTACTGAAGCTGTAGAAGCAGGTAAGACAGCAGCAGAAGCAGCAGAAGCTGAAGTAAAAACAATGCAGATGCTTTATGATACTCCTGTAGATGCACAGGTTAAATTAATGGAAGATGCAGATATGGATTCATTTGACTGCAGAGAATACATGAAGCGCTACAAAGAATGGATGAAACCATTTGTTTTAGCAGCTAAAGAAGCTGGAGTTCATCCAGCTAATATTGTTGTAGTTCCTGCTTATTGTGTTGGTGATGTTGGTCACCATATCGCCCAATCAACATTTAACATGCTTAAAGATGATGTTACCATGGAAATAGTAGAAGTTGTATCTAATGTAATGAAGAATACTCTTGAAAGAGGATTAGATAAAGGTTATGACAGCCTCTATGATATTTTAAGTGTTGCAACAGGTTCAACAGCTGCAGCAGTTAGTTCCATGTTATGGGATGAAGGATTTACAGCCCCAATGATTATAGATCTCTTAACAAAGAGATTCCACAATTATGTTAATTTAAATCCAGCTAGAGGTCAGGCAGCAGAGCTCCATAATGTTGACTTTATGGATATGATTCACCGTGGTGACAAGATTATTGATGATCAGCCAATAGGTGCCGGCTGTAAAGTTAAGGGTATAGATGTTGACTTTAGTCCAATTGAAGAAAGCTATGTACTTCAAAATACACAGGACTATGCTTATCCAGCTTGTTCAATTTCTGTTAAATTCTCATCCTTAATGCGTCTTGCTGATTTCCCATGTCTATTGACAAGTGAGCCAGTTACTGCTACTTTAATGACTAACATTATTGCATTAGATCCTGGTTCAGTAGTTGCACCAGCACGCTACTGTAAAGACTGTGCAGTTTGTATGTATGTTAAGAAGCATAAGCACTGTAATTGGAAGGATACTGTTTAATAAAATACAACACTAGTCTAATTAAATAAATGTTTGTTGAAGACAGTGGATTATCCACTGTCTTCACAAATTATATAGGGGTGGAAAAATGAAAAAATTATTAATTCAGTTAGATACTGATAAAAGAGCAAGTACTTTTGATCAGGTAGTAGCCTATGATGCGGGTGCAGATAATTTAATAATTCATTCGGAAATTACTAAAGAAGAAGTAGAAGATATTATTTATGGTGCTATTTTTACCCGCTCACCTAAAAAAATGAAAAATACAGCTGTTTTTGTTGGTGGATCTGATGTCGAAAAAGGTGAAGAAATTGTAAAAGCAGTAGAAGATGTATTTTTCGCTAACTTTAGAGTTTCTGTACTTCTAGACTCAAATGGTTCAAATACTACTGCTGCTGCTTCAGTTTTGAAAGTTAAAGAAAAAATTGATTTAAATGGGACTGAGGTTTTAATTTTAGCAGGTACTGGACCAGTAGGAGTGAGAGCAGCTGCATTATTTGCAATGGAGGGTGCTTCAGTAACTATTAGCTCCCGCAGTCAGGAAAAAGCAGATAAAAAAGCAGAAATGATCATGGAAGAATATGAGCTAGAAAACATAAAAGGAATTGAAGCTAATACAGAATCAGATTTTATAAAAGCGATGAAAAATCAAGAAGTTATTTTATCAGCAGGACCTCCTGGAATCAACTTTATTAGCCGAGATATGTGGGAAAAAGAAAAATCAATAAAAGTTATGGCAGATATTAATGCAGTTAGTCCAGCTGGTATAGAAGGTATAGAACCAACTGCTAATGGAGATGAACTCGCTGGTATAAAAGTCTTTGGTGCTTTAGGAATTGGTGGTTTGAAGATGAAACTACACAAAAAAGCTGTTGCTGAATTATTTAAGAGCAACGATCAAATTTTAAATGCAGTAGAAGTTTATAAATTAAATGAAAAACTGTAGTCCATCTAAGTTAATATTAACATCATTTTCAACTAGAGCAGCAGCAGATACTTTTTTAAATTTAGGCAATATAGATCTTTATTCTTTTGACTATTTTGGAGATCTTGATTTAACAGAATTTGTTATTAGTTCATTTTCTTTAAAAAAACAAAATTTAGATTTTAAAACTGAATTATTATTTAAAGCAATAAAAGAATTTTTGATTAATAATCCAGATAAGCAATATAATTTAATTTATGGTTCTGACTGGGATCATAAGCCTGAACTGCTGAATGAATTAGAGAAAATCGAAAATCTAAAGCTCAGGGGAAATTCAGCTGCAGTTATTTCTCAATTGAATAAAAAAGAAACTTTAATAGATCTTTTTCAATTAGCTAAAAGTTCTGGTTTTAAAACCCCTGAGCTATTTTTAAAAGCAAAAGATTTAAAAAAAATCAAAAACAAAGATATTAAAGACCTAATAATCAAACCATACCATAGTGGTGGAGGCCTAGATTTAAGAGTAATTAATTCTGAAAAAAATTTTGATTATATTTTTAATGAAAAAAAAGAAAATTTTTATTTACAGGAATTTATTGAAGGAGAAAGTAGATCCTGTCAGTTTGCTGCAGATAGCACAAAGGCTGAAATACTTTCTTTTACAAGAGAGCTGAAAGCCACTAATATAGATCAAAAATCTGAAAATAATTTTAAATATGGTGGCAATATTTTAATAAAAGAAAATGAAAAAGAAAGAAAGATAATAAGAAAATTTATTAACAAGCTTACAAAAAAATACTCTTTACAGGGGATTAATGGAATTGACTATATAAAAAATGAAAAGGGAATATTTTTTATAGAATTGAACCCTCGTTTCACAGCTGCAGTAGAACTTTTAAGACCTATTTATCAAGAAGAACTGCTTAATATTTATTTTAGCAATCAGCTGACTACTAATTATTTAAAAAAATATTTGCAGCAGGACTTGGCTTTTAATATCAAAGCTATCTATTATGCTGAAAAAGATTTTACAGTAAAAAAGGATTTAAGGGATATTCTAGAGGAGATAAAAAAAGAAAGAATAAATAAACTGTCGTCAGTATTTGATCTTAAAATTAAAGATTTGCCAGAAATCGGAGAACATTTCACTGCAGGAGAACCTGTTTTCACTTTGCTTTTTAAAGCAGAAAATGAAAAAAATTATTTAGAAATAAAGGACTTGATTTTTTCAGACTTCACAGTATATTTTAGAAAGTTAGCTTAAAATTATTTAGATACTATAATTTCGAAAGGGGGAGGGTTAATTTTGTCTGATAATACTTTTATTTTAATAACCGGTCGTACAATAAAACAGGGAATGGCATCAGTTTCTGGTAAAAAAAGCGATAATTATAAAAAAGAAACATCTTATGTTGAAGTCAGTAAAAATATTTTAGAACAAATGAATATTGAGGAAGGAGAAACTGTAATTTTAGAAAGTCAGTCTAGCAGTATAGAAGTCACCTGTAAAGGAGCTGACTTGGAAGATGATATAGTTTTTATGCCCTATGGGCCGACTGCCAATACCTTAATTGGAACTGATACAGGTGGTACGGGAATGCCCAACTCTAAAAGTAATGTGGTTAAACTGAAAAGGAAGGAGGCGCAAAGTAATTGACAGAATTAAAAACATTTAAAAATATAACTTGTACTTTTTGTGGTGCTCTCTGTGATAATATTGAAGTTAAAGTCGAAAATAATGAAATTGTCGAATTGAAAAATGCTTGTGCAATTTCTAGAAAAAAATATGACCATGCTTTAGATGATAGAACATTTCCAATGATTAATGGAAACAAAGTTAGCTATCAAGAAGTAATAGAAAAAGCAGCTCAGATCTTAAAAGATAGCAAAAACCCATTAATTTATGGTTTGAGTAGTACTACTGCTGAAGCTCAGAAAAATGCCGTAAAACTTGCAGAACTAACTGGGGCAAATATAGATAGTACATCTTCAGTTTGTCATGGTCCTGGTACAATGGCCAAACAGCTTGTTGGTATGATAACAGCAACTTTAGGTGAAATAAAAAATAGATCTGATCTAATGGTTTTTTGGGGGGCAAATCCAGTTGAAGCTCATCCAAATCATTCTAAGAGATACACTATGCTTTCAGAAGGGCTTTTTAAGAAAAATCGTTCAGATCGAGAAGTAATTGTTTTTGATGTTCGTAAGACACCTACAGCAAAAATGGCAGACCAATTCATTCGAGTTGAACCTGGTAAAGATTTTGAACTATTGATGGCCTTAAGATTAATGATTCAGGGGAAAAAACCTGAAAGTAAGGATGGCAAAATAGCTGGTCTAGAAATTGAAGAAATTGGAGAAATTGCAGAAAAATTAAAAAATGCTAATTATGGAAGTATATTTTACGGAATGGGTTTAACAATGACAGGTGCCAAATATATGAATACCTGGGCAGCAATGAGTTTGATTCGAAATTTAAATAACGACCATGAGAGAAGATTTGTAATGATGCCCATGCGGGGTCATGGTAATGTAGCCGGAAGTGAGATTACAATGGCCTGGCAAACTGGATATCCATTTGCTGTTAACTTTAGTAAGGCATATCCCCGCTATAATCCCGGGGAATATACAGCAGTAGATTTATTGGCTAATAAAGAAGTTGATGCTGCTTTTATCATAGCCTCCGACCCTGCTGGTAATTTACCTAAAAAAGCTGCAGCTCATTTAAAAGATATACCAACAATCATTTTAGATCCACACTGGAACTTTACCAGTGATTTTGCAGATGTAATAATCCCATCTGCTCTAAAAGGAATTACTGCTTCGGGAACTGTTTATAGAATGGATCATGTTCCATTACATTTAAGATCTTTTCTTGAAGACGAGTGGCCTGATGATGCAGCAGCAGTAGCTGAAATAGGGGAGCTGATTGAAAATGCTTAGACTTAAAAACGCTTTAATATATGACCCTACAAATAATAAAGATGGGGTAAAAGAAGATATTTGGATAGAAAATGAAAAGATCATTGCTGAACCAGCTAAAGAAAAAATTAAAAAATTAAAAGAAAATGGAAATCTAGAAGAGATAGATTTAGAAGGAAAAATTGTAATGGCAGGTGGAGTAGACATCCATTCACACATAGCCGGACCAAAAGTTAACTCCGGCCGTGTCTTAAGACCAGAAGATCATCGTCGTGATAATGTTGCACGCAAAGGAAAACTTCGTTCTGGTGTTGGTTCTACAGTCCCCTCAAGTTATGTTACAGGTTATCGCTATAGTTTAATGGGGTACACAACAGTAATAGAAGCAGCGGGCCCACCGATGAAAGCTAAACATATTCATGAAGAATTTAGCGATCTCCCTTATATTGATAAAGGATTTCTAGTTTTAAGTGGTAATAATTATTTTGTTTTAAAATTTATTAGCGAAAATAATCAGCAGGCTTTAAAAGATTATCTGGCCTGGTTGATCAATGCAACAGGAGCATATGGCTTAAAAGTTGTTAATCCAGGTGGAGTAGAAGCCTGGAAAGAAGGTAAAAGGATGAGAGGGATTGAAAAAAAGGGAACATACTTTGATTTAAGTCCCAAAGAGATAATGCTTGCTTTAGCTAAAGCTGCAGATGATTTAGAACTACCACATCCAATTCATCTTCATACAAATGACCTGGGCTCAGCTGGCAATTATCAAACTACCTTAGACACAATGCGACTCTTAGAAGATTATAGGCTGCATATTACCCACATTCAATTTAGCAGTTATGGCAAAGATGAAGATTCTAAAATTAAGTTTGCAATGGCTACAGATGAAATTGCAGCAGAAATAAATAAGCAGTCTAAATTAACAGTTGATATTGGCCAGCTTGTTTTTGGTGAGGCCACAACTATGACCGCTGATGGTATTTTAGAATATAATCTTCATAAATTATCAGGGAACAAATGGGTTAATACTGATGTGGAAATGGAAACAGGATCTGGAATTGTACCAATGAACTATAAGAAAAAAAATCTAGTTAATGATATTCAGTGGGCAACCGGAATGGAACTTTTCCTAAAAATTGAAGACCCCTGGAAAGTATTTTTGACAACTGACCATCCAAATGCCGGACCTTTTACAGCCTACCCCTGGATAATTAAATTATTGATGGATAAAAATTATCGAGCAGATTATATATCTGACTTAAATGATAAATTTGATGAGCATACAGATTTGTCTTCACTTGACCGAGAATACAGTTTAAATGATATTGCTGTAGTTAGTCGTTCAGGACCTGCGAAAGCTCTTGGCCTAAAAAACAAAGGACATTTAGGTGTTGGAGCAGATGCAGATATAGCAGTTTATAATGATATTGCTGAAAATGATATTGCTGAAGTTTTTGCACATCCTGCATATGTATTCAAATCTGGAAAGATGATTGTAAAAAATGGTGAATTATTAAATAATCTAGAAATCGGAAGAACATTAGTTACCAAACCAGAATATGACCCAAATATAGTAGAATTAATTAGAGAAGATTTCCAGAAATATTATAGTATTTCAATTGATAATTATGCAGTTACAGATCATTATTATGATAAAATTGAGGTGATTCCATGTTCTACCAGGGAATAGAAATAGAGGATACCTTTGCTGAGGCTTTTACAATGTATGGGACTAGAGTCATAGTCACCGCTGAAAACGAAAAATGGGCTGAAATAGCTGCTAGAGAAGCAACTGGATTTGCAACTTCAATAATCGAATGTGGTATTGAAGCAGGTATTGAAAAAAAATTAAGCCCGGCTGAAACTTTAGATGGAAGACCAGGAGTTAGTCTGTTATTTTTTACAATGAAAGAAAAATCGCTTTTAAAAGAAATGCGAAAAAGAATAGGTCAAACAATTATGACTGCTGCCACTACAGCTTGTTTCAACGGACTTGAATCAGATAAAAAAATCAAAGTAGGTGGAAATATCCGCTATTTTGGAGATGGTTTTCAAATTTCAAAACTTTACGATGATCGTCGCTTCTGGAGGATTCCAATTATGGGGGGAGAATTCTTAATTGAAGAAAGTTTTGGAGTTCAAAAAGGAATTGGTGGAGGTAACATCATAATTGCTGCTAAAGACTCCACAAAAGCACTTAAAGCTGCAGAAAATGCGGTAGCAGCAATGCGTAAGATTGAAGGGGTTGTAATGCCTTTCCCAGGGGGAATTGTTAGTAGTGGTAGTAAAGTTCAATCAAAATATTTATTTTTGAATGCTGCAACAAATACAAAATACTGTCCAACTATCAAAGCCCAAACAGAATCAGATTTAACAGAAGAAGTTGGATCGGTTTTAGAAATAGTAATAGATGGTTTAACAGTAGAAGCCACCGCTGCAGCAATGAAAGCCGGAATTAAAGCAGCTGCTGTTGATGGAGTTATTAAGATAACAGCAGGTAATTATGGTGGAGACCTTGGTTCAGAAAACTTTTATCTTAAGGAAATCTTAGGAGGTGATCTGGATGGCTAAATTGAAGCTGACATTGAAAAATGATAATCCTGCTTTGATCAAAAAAGAAGAGCAGCTTATAGGGAAAATACCAGTTGAAGTCGAAAATATTAGAACAGATTTGATAAAAGATCTCAGTTTTTCTGAACTAAAAGAGATTGAAATTAGAGCGGGAAAGAAAATTTATCAGCTGCAGGACTTTTTTGAAATTGAAGGAGATGCAGCAGCTAATATTGAGATAAATGGTGATTTATCCAATTTTAAATATCTTGGAGCTGGAATGAGTACAGGAAGTATAAAAGTCAATGGTGATATTGGAATGCATGTCGGTTCGGAAATGAGCGGAGGGAAAATAGAAATCGATGGTAATGCTGGCGATTGGCTTGGAGCAGAAATGACCGGAGGTCTGATTTCAGTAAGCGGTAACGCTGGTAATTATATTGGTGCTGCTTTTAGAGGTGATAAATTAGGCATGAATCGTGGTCTAATCTATATAGAAGGTAATGCTGGTAATTTTGTTGCAAATAAAATGCGTCGCGGAGAAATTATAATCAAAGGGGACTGTGGAGATTTACTGGGTGCCCAAATGATTGCAGGTTCTGTCTATGTTTTCGGAAAATGTGGAAAAAGAACAGGAGCAGGAATGAAGCGGGGCACAATTATAGCTTATAATGATTTAGAGATTCTACCAACTTTTAGTCATAACATTAACTATTCCCCTAATTTCCTAAATATCGCCTTTAAACATTTAGAAAGTGATTATGGAATTGAAATACCTGATCAAGCTTTTAATTCGATCTATGAACGTTATACAGGTGATAATACTGAGTTAGGGAAAGGGGAAATTTTGATATGGAAAAAAGATTAGATCTCAATAAAAATGCTCTAATGCTGGTCAAAGAAATGATAAATGAAAAAGTTCATTTAAATATTGATGCAGTTCACTATGATGATGGAATAATCGTAATTGATGGAGGAGTTGATGTTAGAGGTGGCTATCGTGCTGGAGCCTTTTTCTCAGAAATTTGTCTGGGAGGCTTAGGAGAAGTTGATTTTATTGATTATGAAATTAATGATTATCTAGTCCCAGCAGTTAAGGTAGAAATCGATCATCCTTTAGAGGCCTGTATGCTTTCACAATATGCAGGGTGGAAGGTAGAAAAAGATGATTTTTTTGCCATGGCATCTGGGCCTGGAAGAATTTTAGCTGCTAAAGAAAAAATATTTGATGAATATAATGGTTATCATGAGAGCAGAAATTCTCCAGCGGTAATTGTACTGGAAAGTTCAGAATTGCCAGATCAAAAAACCGCTAAATTTATTGCAGAAGAAATGTGTACTCCCTGCAGCAATAGTTATATTTTAACAGCACCTACAGAATCATTGGTAGGATCCATTCAGATAAGTGCCCGAATAGTAGAAACTGGAATGCATAAGATGCACGAACTTGATTTTAATCTTGAAAATGTTGAGGCAGCCTGGGGAATTTGTCCTGTCTCACCAACTGCTGACAACACTTTAACAGCTATTGGCAGAACCAATGATGCTGTTTTATATGGAGGTACTGCATATTATCAAGTTTTCTGTGATGACGATGAAATAGAAGCTATCTTAAAAGATTTACCTGCCTCTTCCTCCGAAGATTATGGAGAAAAATTTTTAAACTTATATAAAAGATATAATAATTTTTATGATATTGATCCAATGCTTTTTAGTCCTGCCCGTGTTATAATAAATAATAGAAAAACTGGAAAAACTTATAAAGCAGGAAAAATAAATTATGAAATACTTGAAAAATCATTTTTCGAGTAATTATTCAAGTTAAAACACAAAAAAAGCATAGGAGGGAATTTATTGCAGGCAGTAATTCTTGCATCAGATGATGGATGGCATATTGAAGAACTAAAAAGATCTTTAAAAAGAAAAAATATAAATGCTACAAGAGTTCCAATTACAGAACTTGGAGCGGCAGTTTCATCTAATTTCGCCTTAAAATCCAGGGACAGGATATTGGATGAAGCTGATTACATTTTTGTTAGGGTGATTCCCGGTGGCAGTCTTGAACAGATAATTTTAAGAATGGATATTCTAAATAGAATGGCTGCCCTGGGGAAAAAAATAATTAATAAGCCTTCTGTAATTGAGAAAACAGTAGATAAATATTATACTCAATTTATATTAGCTGATCATGGTCTTCCTACTCCAGAAACATTTGTAACTGAAGATTTCAGACAGGCTTTAGAATACTGCGAAAAATGGGAAGATGTAATTTTAAAGCCTATCTTTGGTTCTCTTGGTAAAGGTATAGTTCGCTTAACAGATGAAGATACAGCTTATAGGGTTTTAAGAGCCTGGGACGAAAATAATTTAGTCTTTTATCTCCAAAAATATATAGAACATGGTCAGAGTGATATTAGAGTTTTCGTCTGCAAAGGAGAAATCATTGCTGCTTCTGAAAGATGTGGCAGCAGCTGGAAAACAAATGTGGCGCGGGGTGCTATCAGTAAAAAAATCGAGCTGCCGCAAAATATTAAAGATCTAGCTTTAAAAACAGCAGAAATTCTTGACTTAGATTATACAGGAATTGATATAGTTTTAGAGAATGGTAATTATAAGGATGCTTATATTATAGAAGTTAATAGTATTCCTGGTTGGTATGGCTTACAGCAGGTAACTGATTTTAATATAGCAGATCGAATCATTGATTTAATGATTTAGATAGATTTGTGGGGGGAAGAATATGCCGTTAAGCGATATAGAAATAGCACAGGCAGTTCAAATAGCATCTCTATTGGAGGCCAGTGCAGCCAAACCTGGCAATGTTTATCCAAATAAAAGTTTTGAGGATTTAAATTATAATCATTTTTTATTTAGTTCAGCTGCTGTTTTTCCAGCTTTTTTAGATCTGGAAGAAAAAACAGTGGGAGAAATTATTTTAAGAGGAGTCGAGGAAACTCATTCTTATATTAAAACAAATACAAATTTGGGAATTTTACTTTTAACATCACCACTGGCAGCAGCTTATTCTAATTTAAGGGAAAAAAATTTACTAAGTCAAAAGATCGAAAAAAATGAAGAGCAGTTAATCAAACTGCTGCAGCAGGAAACAGCTCATATTTTAAGAAATTTAACAAAAAAAGATGCAGAACTTGCTTATCAGGCAATTAATTATTCTAAAGCAGGAAATCTGGCAGAAGTTGAAGAAGGAGATATAAGTGAAAAAGTCGAATTAACACTCTATCAGGCAATGAAATTAGCAGAAAAAAGAGACCAGATTGCGGCAGAATATGTTAATCAATTTAATTTAACATTCAATTTTGCCTATCCAGTTTTCAAAAAAAATCAAAACAATTTTTCTAAACTAGAAGATGCTGTAATTCAGACTTATTTAGAGATTTTAGCTGAATATCCTGATACTTTAATTGCCAGAAAGTGGGGTAGTGATTTTGCAGCTCAAGTTTCTAAAAAATCAAAAAAACTTTTAAATAAATTAAATAATATAAAAAAAGATAAGATTAGAAAGGCTGAATTAGCTAGATTTGATAATTATTTACGTTCAAAAGAAGAAAAAATAAATCCAGGTACTACAGCAGACTTTATCGCGGCAGTTATATTTTTAGCAATTTTAATTTCAGGTAAGGAAATTATAAATACCTGGGCAAACTGGGGGGAATAAAAAATGGATCAATTTAAAAGAGATGTTCAAAAAGAAAAACCTAGACTTGTAGTTGGCTTAAATCGAGTTGGAGTAAAAAACATACAAAAAATTATTAGAATAAAAAATAATAACAAAGAAAATCTATTTTATTCTACCATTGATATATTTGTCGATTTACTTCCCCAGCAAAAAGGGGCTCATATGTCAAGATTTGATGAAACAATTACTCAAATTATAGATGAGACGATTCAAAAAAAGGTAATGGTTATCGAAGACTTTGCCACTTATATGGCAGAAATGGCCAGGGAAAGACAGCATGCTCATCGGGCAGAAGTCAGAATCAAAGCAAAATATCCTGTTGAAGAAATTGCACCAGCATCGCAAAAGAAAACTCAAAAAATTAATACAATAATGGGGAGAGCAGTTAGTACAGAAAAGGGAAGCAGACATTTGGTTGGTGTAGAAACTAATGGAATGACAGTATGTCCCTGTGCTCAACAGATGATTAAAGAATATGCTGAAGAAAAATTAGAAAATGAGGGTTTTACAAAAGAACAGTTGGAAAAAGTATTTAAATATATACCAATGCCTTCACACAATCAGCGTGGTACAGGTATTTTAATGATTGGTAGTGAGAAAAAAATAAAAGCTGAAAAACTGGTCAAGATTGTTGAAAATTCAATGAGCAGTAGAGTTTTAGATCTTTTAAAAAGAGTAGATGAATTAGAAATAGTTAGAAATGCCCATTTGAATCCTCGCTTTGTAGAAGATGTTGTAAGAGAAATGGTTGCTTTGACAATTAAAGAATTTGACTTTTTAAGTGATGACGACTATTTCTTGGCCAAACAGACTAATTATGAGGGTATCCACAGCTATGAGGTTTATGCTGAACGCAGTGGAACAATTGGTGAGATTAAAAAAGAAATAGAAAAGGCAGAAAATGATTATATAGATGATGATTATATTGTTAACTGTAACAATACCAGTTCTGAAGAATGGTTAGAATCAGATGGGGGCTGTTAATTTGAAACTATTAATAAGTGTAAAAAGTGTCGAAGAAGCTTTATTAATTAAAAATAGCAAATTTGATATTTTAGATATTAAAAATCCCGCTGAAGGATCACTTGGAGTTAATTTTCCGGGTGTTATAAAAGAAATAAAAGAAAAATCTCCAGATAGAATTATTAGTGCAGCTGGAGGTGATCTATCAGGACTTCCAGGCCTGAGCTCTCAGATCACCTTTGGGCTGGCTAATCTGAAGCCTGATTATATAAAATTGGGCTTTTATGATTTTAATGACCTTAAAGCAGCTGAGAAAATAATTATAGAAGCGAAAAAAGCAATTAAACTTAGTGGAGCAACAAGCAAACTAATAGCTGCTGCTTTTGCAGACTATCAAGAAGCTGATAGTTTTGACCCCTTTTTATTAAATGAATTGGCATTTAAGACAGAAGTAGATGGAATAATGATTGATACAATTAATAAAGATGGCAGAAATTTATTTGACTTTTTGGGACCAGATAAACTAAAAAAATTCTGTCAGCAGGCAGAAAAAGCAGAAGTTTTTAGTGCTCTTGCAGGTTCATTGAGAGACACTCATCTTAATCTTTTAAAAGAAATAAAACCTGATATAGTAGGTTTTAGAGGGGCAGTTTGTGATAATAATGACCGAAGTTCTAAAATTAATCCAGAATTAATCGAAGAACTTTATTATAAAATCCATAATTAATTATTAATTAAGATAGATATGAGGTTTTAAATATGGAAAAAATTAAGATAATTGGCTGGGATATTGGTGGTGCCAATATTAAGGCAACTAAAATAATATATAATAAAAAAACAACTGAGCTTGAATCAATTAAGTCAAGCAGCAGTTTTTTTGCAATGTGGAATAGAAATAAAAATCCATTAGAGCTTATTGAATCAATTTATCAAAATTTAGGTAAGGTAGATTATTTTGCTATTACAATGACAGCTGAATTAGCAGATAGATTTTCTTCTAAAATTGAAGGTATTATTTATTTTGTTAATTTATTTAAAAATAATTATACCCAAGAAAAACTTTATTTTTATAACAATCAGGCTCAGGCTTTAAATCTAGATAACAAAGTCATTAAAAATCAAAATAAAAACAAGAACCAAGATCCAGTTAAAGAGCAAAAGAACTTCGAAAAATTAATGAGTCTGGCAGCGGCAAATTGGGCAGTTTCAGCTGCATTCGCAGCAGAGTTTAAAGAAGATTTCGTTTTATTTGATTTAGGAAGCAGCACCATTGATTTAATACCAGTTAAAAATAAGAAAATTATAGCTTTAGGAAGTACAGATGTCCAAAGATTAGAAACAGGGGAACTTATTTATCTGGGATTATTGAGAACTAATCTAAGTAATTTAGTTGATAAAGTTCCATTTCAGGGGAAAATGATAGCTGTTATTAATGAATACTTTGCATCGACTGCTGATCTGCATCTGCTTAAAGGCCTTATCGATACAGCTGCTTATTCAGTCAGTCCAGCAGATAATGGAGAAAAAACTATTAAAGCCGCTAAAGCCAGAATAGCTAGAATGATAAGCCTTGATCTTAATTTAATTTCTGATTCAGAGCTAATGCTAATTGTTGATTATATTTATGAACAGGAAATAGGCTTAATTTATAATAAGTTACTGCAGTTATTTTCACGATTTTCTTCTGATTTCAACTTACCCTTATTAATGAATAATAAAGCTGCTTTATTAAAAAAAGACTTAGAGTTGAGAAGTAAATTTAGCTTTCAAAGTTTAACAGAACTAATTCCTCTACTTGAAAATAATATTTTGACTACAACTGCGGCAGCTTTTCTTTTATTGAAAAAAATAATTAATCAGGATTTAGGCATTTTAATGGGGCTCAAGGATGAATAATATAACAGTTTTAAAAATCGGTGGCAGTTTTATTAATAATCAAAATCTGCATAAGTTAAAAAAAATTGTAGAAGCTCTCAAAAAACATAATGGCCAGCAGTTTATAATTGTCGCTGGTGGTGGTCAGCCTGCTGATTTTGTCCGAAAATACGATACAAAAGTTCATTTAAAGGCAGATAGTTCTCATTTTGCAGCCATTGCAGCTATGGAATTAAATGCTTATTTGCTTGCTGATTATTTTAATGACTTTTCTTTTTTTACTTTTGATTTTAATTTTAACAAGAAAATAAATATATTTTTACCACTTAGTTATTACCGCAAATTTGATCCGCTACCGCATTCTTGGAATGTTAGTTCAGATAGTATTGCCCTGGAGTTAAGTCAGCGGTTAAGATCAAATAATCTATTCTTATTCAAACAAAGAATAATTAAAAATAATTTTAAATTAAATGTTCAAAGGGCAGCTGATTCTAAACTGCTGGACAGCTATTTTCCGATACTTTATCAGCAGAGTTCCGAAAGCTTAAAAAGCTTTATTATCGACTTTAAACAGGCAAATAACATGGCAGATTTAATTAATATTAATAAAAGCGAACTTATAAAAGATAAGTTATCAAACACAAAACTTTTAAATAAAGATACTCGATTAAGAACAAATAGCTTTAACTTATTGGTCTAAGCACTGGTTTAACTTAAATTATTTTTATTTCTATTTAGCTAAGCAAAGATTATTAGGAGGCAAAAATATGACTGATTATGATAAAGTTGATGCTCTATTAATTGGACTTGCACTTGGGGATGCTCATGGGATGCCTTTTGAAATGCTGAACAGAGAAGATGTAAAAAAACATAAACAGAATTCTTCCTATGATTTAAATCATAATTTTTTCGTAGAGATTCCAGAATTTCATTTTTTAAAAAGAGACCTAAAAAAAGCTGAAATCACTGATGATACAATTTTAGCTAATCATTTAGCAGAATATTTATTAGAAAATAAGGCTGAGCTAAATAAAGATGATTATTTCAGTAGCCTTGGTGATTTCGTTAATGAGCAAAAATTAATATCAAAAGGAGTAATTGGACCTAGTACAGGCAGAGCAATTAGTAAAATAATGATGAATGAAAAATTCACAGTTTCAGAAAGAGCAGGATTTTCAAATGGATTAGCCGTTAAATCAACAGTTTTAGCATACTTTTTGCCTTTAGAAGAGAAGAATTCAAATTTAGAAATAATTGAAGAACTGTCTTATTACTCCCACTTTACAGATACAGCTATTTCGGCTGCAGGTGGAGTTTATGCTGCTTTAGCTGAAGCTCTAACCGGTAATGATCTCAAATCAATTTTCGCTTCAGCATTAGAATATATGGCAGAAGGAGAAAATTATGGGCTCAATACTTTTCAACCTTCAACTTATAAAAGAACAAAATTTTTGCTTTCATATATCGATGATTTACCTGAAGAGCAAACACTCGATTTTATAGCTGAGGTTATGGGAACAGGAATTAATAGTTATGAATCAATTCCGGCTGCTTTTGCAATTTTTAAACTATATCCAGATGATGCAGCCAGAGCCTTTGAAGCTGCAATTGATTTTGGTGGAGATACAGATTCTACAGCAGCCCTTGTGGGAGCTTTAGTCGGAGCTTATAACGGTATAGATATTTTCAAGAAAGAGTGGATTGAAGAACTAAAAGAGGTGAATTCACTTTCTTTAAAAAAAGTGGGAAGAGCTCTGTTTGATTTAAAAGAAAATAAATAAAGAGGTGTTAAAATGACAGTTAAAAATAATATAATAAAAACAAATCGTGGCAATTTAGACTACAATAAAAAAACATTAATTATGGGAATTTTAAATTTAACTCCCGATTCTTTTTCAGATGGTGGTAAATATAATGATTTAGAATCTGCAATTAAAAGGGCCCAGGAAATGGAAGCTGCAGGAGCCGATATAATTGATATAGGAGCAGAATCCAGCCGTCCTTACTCAGAAAGAGTAGGAGCTGCAGAAGAAAAAAAGAGATTAATTCCAGTTTTAAAAGAAATTTTGAAAGTTACCACAGTCCCAATTTCCATCGATAGTTATAAAAGTTCTGTTATGAGGGCAGCTTTGGAAGCAGGGGCATCTATAGTCAATGATATAAGTGGGCTTCGCTTTGATGAAAAGATGGCTGAAACAGCAGCAGAATTTTCTGCTCCGGTAATTATTATGCATATTCAGGGCAGACCTGAGAATATGCAGGATAATCCAAGTTATCAAAATTTGATTTTTGAAATTAAAGATTATCTCTGGGAAGGAATTAAGATTGCCAAAAAAGCAGGAATTGAAGACCAATCAATCATTATTGATCCAGGAATTGGATTTGGTAAAAAGCAAATCCATAATCTTCAGATTTTAAATAGACTCGATAGTTTTAAAGAATTAAATTATCCAATTTTAATTGGTACTTCTCGTAAATCATTAATTAAATTTATTAATAAAAATAAGGTTAATGAGCGTTTGTTTGGTACAGCAGCAACTGTTTCAACTTCCATACTTAAAGGAGCAAATATTGTTCGAGTTCATGATGTTGCTGAAATTAAAAAAGTTGCTGTAATGACAGATGCAGTAAAATGGGAGGGAGAACATGGACAGTAAAGATCTTATTGCTTTAAATGAAATGGTTTTTTATGCTTATCACGGTGTTTATGATTCAGAAAAAGAGTTGGGGCAGCGTTTTATCATAAACTTTAGAGCAGAGCTTGATTATAATTCAGCTGCAGAAAATGATGATCTGGAGCAGACTGTTAATTATGGTCAAATATATAATAAGATTGAAGAAACTTTTAAAGCAAAAAAATATGATCTTTTAGAGAGTGCAGCCTATAATATTATAAAATCATTATTTATGGCTTTTCCTCAATTAGAGGCAGTAGAGATAGAAATAAAAAAACCATCGGTACCAATCGAGGGAGTTTTAGCTGGAGCAGCTATTAAAATGAGCAGAAAAAGAACTGAGGTAATATAAATGGAAGACGTATACTTAGGTCTTGGTTCAAATATAGAACCCAAAGTTGAATATTTAAAAAAAGCCGTAATAAAATTGGCAGAACATGACAAAATAGTGGTAAAAAAAACTTCATCACTATATTTGACCAAAGCTTATGGTTATCAGGACCAGGCTGACTTTATCAATGCAGTAGTTCACTTAAAAACTGCCTTAAATCCAGAAAAAATGCTGCAGACTGTTCTTCAAATCGAGAAAGATTTAGGAAGGGTCAGAACAAAAAAATGGGGACCCCGGACTATAGATATCGATATTTTGTTTTTTGGTGATTTAGAATATCAAAGTAATGATTTAATAATTCCCCACCCTGAAATAAAAAAAAGAGCCTTTGTATTGATACCATTGATTGAGGCAGCAGAGAATGAGCTCTTTATTGAAAACATGAAAATTGAAAAATGGCTTGAGAGGCTGGACTATGATCAAAACGAAGTGCAATATTATGCTGAATTTCCAAAACTCAATCTAATTTAAAAGTGAACTCTTTTTTAGTTTGTTGATCTGGACCCCAATTTTTTTTCATAGTAGGCTTTGTAATTATCTCTGCTGGATTTGAGATTGCTGCTAAACCTATAAAAGATGAGGTTATTCTGGGATTTATTTCGAGCAAATAAAAACCTTTCTGAGTATAGATGAAATCAATTCCAAAATAGCCATTTAAACATGGAAATTTATTTTTAATTAAATTTGCAAGTTCTTGAAGTTTATAGTCACCCTGAAATTTGTGGTTTATTATAGAGCCCAAATAGGAAAAATCGTCAGTATTTATAAGCTGTTTATTAATACTTAAAATTTTAAATTCTTTTGAATTGGCAGCAATTGATAAACTCCCTGGAATACCATCTATTACTTTTTGAATAATTTGCCCATTATAATCTTCTAGTTTTAGATTATTAAACTCTTTTTTTGATTTAACAATTTTAAGTTCTGAGCCAGCACTGTATTTAGCTTTAATTACAGCTGGGAAAAAATCTTTTTTTAGCTCTACCTCAGCTGAGTTAATTAAATAAGTTTCTGGAAGCAGAACAGGAGTGTTTTTAAATTGTTGATAAAGCAGCCATTTATTGGCTGCTTTTTTGATGCAATTAGAACTGCAGCCTAAGTTTTTAATATTCTTATCTTCCATTATTTTAGTTATTTGATAAAGCAAATTATTTGTTTCTGGAGCAACAATTAGGAAATAATCTGAGCTGTCAATTTCTAATTTAGAAAGTTTTTCAAAATAAGACAGCTTAGAATCTTCTGCTGTTAAAATAAAACTAATTCGATCTGATTGATGATCAATTAAATCAAGGTTATCTCGATTAATCAGAATTGAAAGCTGATGCTCTTTAATTTTTAGAAATGATTTAATTAAAGAATCAAGGATTTCTTTTCCTTCTTTATAAAAAGATTCTTTAAAATCACAGTTCTTTTTTTTGCTTAAAAAATATTCCATAATAAATATTCTCATAATTTTTAATCCCCACTTTTTAATTGTTGAAAAAAATATTATAATATAAATAAGAGGACAAATTTTTCTGCTTAATTAACAAAACAACTAAAGCCCATTTAAATTTTATTGATGGGCAGGATTTACTTTCATCAAATTGATTTTATCATAATTATAGATTATAAAAAACTAAAAACCAAATCTTTATATTGCATTTTAAAAATTTTCACTTTTTATTCAATTATAAAAAAGGTTTTAGAAGATAATTATTTAATATAGTATATAAAGCCTTTTAATATTGGTGATCGAGTGAAAGTCTGCTCGTAAACCTAGAGGGCTTGCCCCAAGGAGGGTCAATAAAGGAGAGTAATCTATGAAGTTAGATCTTAATTTAAATATTGAACAAAAACAAGAACTAGTGATGACAACTCAACTTCAGATGTCCATTGAAATTCTCCAGTATAGTTCTTTAGAATTAAAGGATTATATTGATGAAGAAATGAAAGAAAACCCTTTACTTGAAATGTTGGAATCACAAAAAGACATGAATTACAGAGAGTCAACTTTTAATGCTGTTCAAAAAAAAGATATAGAATATGAAAACTTTGTTGCCTATCAGCCAGATTTTTGTGAACATTTAGAAAATCAATTATTTGAAGTACTAAGCGATTCTGAGATTGACCTGGGAAAGTTTATCGTAGGTAGTTTAAATGAATCCGGTGAGTTGACTACAGATCTGGAAATAATTGCTGATCTTTTCCAACCAGAAGGTTTTGATAAAGAAAAAATTGAAGAAGTGTATGAAAAAATTAAAAAGCTAGATATTAATTATGACAGCAGTTTTGCCTCATGTACAGCCGAATATATTGATCCTGATTTAATTATAAAAAAAGAAGATGGAGAATTTTATATTGAGGAAAAAAACACTTCTTATCCAACAGTGACAATCAGTTCTTACTATTATAACCTTTTAAAAAACCAGGATGATGACCAGATTAGTGATTATTTAAAAGAAAAATATCAGGCAGCTGTCTGGCTGATTAAAAGTATTGAACAGAGAAGACAGACTATCAAGAAAATAGCAGAAGCAATTTTAAAAAAACAAATTGATTTTTTTGAAAATGGTCTAAAACATTTAAAAATCCTGACAATGGAAGAAGTTGCTGAAGAAATTGAAATGCATGAATCAACTGTTAGTCGAGCTACTACTGCCAAGTATTTACAGACTCCTCATGGGGTTTTTAGTTTGAAATTTTTCTTTAATAGCGGTATTAATGGTGTTTCTTCAGTAAGTATTAAAGCAATGTTGAGTGAAGAAATTGCAGCAGAAGATAAAGCAGATCCTTTTAGTGATAGTAAACTTGCTAAAATATTTGTTGAAAAATATGGTCTTGATATTTCTAGAAGGACTGTTGCAAAATATAGAAAAGCATTAGGCATTAAAAGTTCCAGACAGCGGAAGAAAAAATAAATTATACAGTTAATTCGATGATTTATTAAGAATTTAAGAAATTTGTTTTCTTGACAAGATTACTAATCTATGTTAAAGTTATAAAAAACAATAAAACTTATCCAGAGAGGTGGAGGGACTGGCCCTTTGAAACCCAGCAACCAGCAGTGAAACTGCCCGGTGCTAATTCCAGCAGGAAGATTCCTGAGAGATAAGGAGCATGCAGATTACCCACTCCTATTTACTTAGGTAGTGGGATTTTTTTTATTCTTAATTTTATTGTTTTTAAAATTGTTTAGGAGAAATATTTCATCATTTTTCAAGTAAAAATTCAAGTAGAGAAAATTTGAGGAGGAATAAAAGTGACATTAAAATTTGAGACATTAGCATTACATGCAGGTTATGAAGCAGACAAAAACAGGAAGGCAGCAGCGGTTCCAATTTATCAAACAACATCATATTTATTTGATAGTACAGAACATGCTGCAGATTTATTTGCCTTAAAAGCAGAGGGCGATATTTACAGTCGGATCCAAAATCCAAGTAATACAGTACTGGAAAAAAGAATTGCAGAACTTGAAGGAGGAGTAGGAGCCTTAGCAGTTTCTTCAGGACAGGCAGCGGAAGTAATTGCTCTGTTAACTATTTGTAAAAATGGAGATCATATAGTAAGTGGGAGTTCAATTTATGGAGGAACTCATAATTTATTTAAACATAGATTCAAAGATATGGGTATAGATGTTAGTTTTGTAAACTCTGAAGACCCAGAATCATTTAAAGCAGCGATCAAGGATAATACTAAAGCTTTGTATGTTGAAACAATTGGTAATCCATCTCTTGTTGTACCTGATTTTGAAAAACTGGCAGAAATAGCTCATCAAGCAGGGATACCTTTAATTGTTGATAATACATTTGCCTCACCTTATATCTGCAGACCTTTTGAATTTGGAGCAGACATAGTTGTTCACTCTACAACAAAGTATATTTCTGGTCATGGTAATTCTATCGGAGGAGTTATAGTCGATAGTGGTAATTTCGATTGGGATACCGGTAGATTTTCAGAACTAATTGAAGCAGATCCAAGTTATCATGGAGTTAAATTTCAAGAAGAATTTGGTGAAGCTGCTTTTATTACAAAAGCCAGAGTTCAACTTTTAAGAGATTTAGGTAGTTCACCGAGTCCATTTAATTCTTTTTTAACAACTACTGGTCTAGAAACTTTAGCCTTAAGAATGAAACAGCATTCAAAAAATGCTCAAGCTGCTGCTGAATTTTTAGATGCAGATGAGCGGGTTGCATGGGTTAATTATCCCGGCTTAAAAAGTCATAAATCATATCAGAATGCAAAAAAATATCTAAAAAATGGTTTTGGAGGAATGATTGCTTTTGGAATCAAAGGTGGTAAAACTAAAGCTGAAAAATTCATCAATAATTTAGAACTATTTTTACACCTTGCAAATGTTGGAGATACTAAATCACTGGCGATTCATCCGGCAAGTACAACTCATCAGCAGTTAAATGAAGAAGATTTGCGCAAAACCGGAATTTCACCTGAACTTATTAGACTTTCAATAGGAATTGAAGATATTGAAGATATTAAAAATGATTTAGATCAAGCATTAAAAGTTGCTCAAGCATAGATTGGAGTGAGAGATATGCCAGTTAAGATACAAGATGATTTACCAGCAGTTGAGACATTGGAAAATGAAAATATCTTTGTAATGAAAGAATCGAGGGCATGCCATCAGGATATAAGGTCTTTAAAGATTTTAATTTTGAATTTAATGCCAACTAAAATTAAAACTGAAACTCAGATTTTGCGTTTGATTTCGAATACTCCATTACAGGTAGATATAGATTTGATGCATCCGGCAACTCATAATTCAAAAAATACAGCAGAAGAACATTTAATTAAATTTTATAACACATTCTATGAGATTAAAGATAATAAATATGATGGGATGATAATTACCGGAGCCCCAGTTGAAACTCTTGCTTTTGAAGAAGTAGATTATTGGGAGGAACTGCAGCAAATTATGGACTGGAGCCTGCAGCATGTTTATTCGACCTTCCATATTTGCTGGGGAAGTCAGGCAGCTTTGTATCACCATTATGGTGTGAAAAAATATCCTCTTAAAGAAAAAAAATTTGGTGTTTTTTCTCATTATAAGAATCAAAAACATATAAAACTAATGAGGGGCTTTGATGATCAGTTTTATGTTCCTCATTCCAGGCATACTGAAATAAGAAGAGAAGATATAGAAAAGGTAGAAGGATTAAATATTTTATCTGAGTCAGATAAAGCAGGAATCTATTTGTTAGAAAGCAGAAATGGACGGCAGATATTTGCAACTGGTCATTCTGAATATGATCGAGAAAGTTTAGCTGATGAATATTTTAGAGATTTAGCAAAAGGAATGGAAATTAAAATTCCGGACAATTATTTCAAAGATGATAATCCAGAAAATGAAATATTAATGCGCTGGCACAGCCATGCTAATCTCTTATTTTTTAACTGGTTAAATTATTACGTATATCAGGAAACGCCCTTTGACTTAAGCAAATTATAATATGCTTAAGTTAAAGTGCTTAAACAACAATTTGCAAATAAATCTTGACAAGAGCTTTAAAAGATGTATAATATTAATAGCATAATAATATAAGTAAATCACTAATAATAAGGAAAATAATAAGTTTATAAGAAAGGGTGATTTAATAATGTTAAATTCATTATTTAAATTTATTAAAACAGCTGGTGCTGAAGGTAGAAGAATTGAAAATAACCTTCAATCTGTTAAAGAAAAGCAGATGAGGAATAGTTCTTTTACAAATATCAGTCACTATTAAAACTGTTTAATAAAAAGCGGATACGAGATTATAAAATAAGTCAATCATAATTATAACTAAAATAACTTTATAAGAAAGGATGATTGTATATGTTTAACAGCATGTTCAGATTCATGAAAGAGGCTAAACTGGAATCTTCTGAAATCAGTGAAAAGCTAAATGCATTTAAAAACTTAGGTAACTACTAATATAAATCTTGTTAATTAAGCCACCTTCACGGGTGGTTTTTTTAATGGATTTTTTTGTAATTTACTTTTTCATATATTATAATAATAGTAGAAATAAAAATTTTTAGGAGGTATATTAATGAGTACACATATTGGAGCTAAAAAAGGAGAAATTGCTGAAACGATTTTACTACCAGGTGATCCACTGCGGGCAAAATTTATTGCAGAAAATTATCTGGAAGATGTAAAACAATATAATGATGTTAGAGGAATGTATGGTTTTACCGGGACTTATAAAGGAAAAAGAATTTCTACCCAGGGGACTGGTATGGGAATGCCCTCTTTATCAATTTATGTTAATGAATTAATTAGAGATTATGGAGTCAAAAATTTAATTAGAGTTGGATCTTGTGGATCTTTTAATGAAGAAGCTAAAGTTAGAGATGTTATTTTAGTAAAAGCAGCCTGCAGCAACTCCAGTCTTAATAAAATGCGTTTTGATGGTAAAGATTTTGCACCTGCTTCCAGTTTTAAACTGCTTTCAAAGGCTTATCAGGTGGCCCAGAAACAGGGGACTGAAGTTAAAGTAGGTACAATTTTAAGTTCAGATTCTTTTTATAATGATGATAGTGAAGCCTGGAAAAAGTGGAGAGAGTATGGAGTTTTAGGTGTAGAAATGGAGTCTGCAGAATTATTAACTCTAGCTGCTAAATATGGTGTTGATGCTTTAAGTATCTTGACAGTAAGTGATTCCTTAGTCACCGGTAAAGAAACAACTTCAGAAGAAAGAGAAAAAACTTTTACAGATATGATGGAAATTGCTTTAGAACTTGCTGAGTAGTTTTTAATTTTAAATCTTACTTTATAGGCTGTCAGTTTGTTATTAGAGCTGGCAGCTTTTTTATGTCTAAAAAATTTTGATAATAGATAATCGAAAATGATAATTTACTCTATTTTAATGATATTTTAAGCAATAAATGTTATAATAATATCAGGCAGGAATTATAGCTGAACCAAGTTAATTTTATATTTTTTTAAAAATTGTAATAAGCTTTGCTGAATACTATAATTTCTAATGTCATAATCATAAAAAGCATTAAATCTAATAGCAGAGAGAATGGAGGTTAAAAATGAGAAAAGAAGAACAGGTGTCATTTTATTCTCATTTTGTTGGTTTTATCCTGGCTTTAATTGGTTTAGTCTTATTAATATTTCGGGCTTTAGAGAGTCCAGATAAAATAATTGTAGCAGCAGTTTATGGTGCTTCAGTTGCATTTTTGTTTTTATCCAGTTCTTTATACCATGCTTTTAAAAAAGAAGACGATGAAACTTCCATCTGGCGTAAATTAGATCATTTTGCAATTTTTGTGATGATTGCTGGTTCATATACTCCAGTAGCCTATTTGTATTTAGAGGGATGGTTAAAGTGGACAATTATTGGAGTTCAGTGGGCATTAGTTTTAGGTGGTTTTTTCTTAAAGTTCATGTACTTTAAAACTCCAAGAATTTTATATACTTTAGTTTATCTTTTAATGGGTTGGGTTGGTATTTTTGCCTTTCACCAGTTATTTATGACAATGCCAACTTCTAATTTAATTTTGATGTTTGCTGGGGGTTTATCTTTTACTGCAGGAGCAGTATTTTATATCATGAAGAAACCTAAGATAACACCAAACTTTGGTTTCCATGAAATTTTTCATTTTTTTATCCTGGCAGGAGGAATACTGCATTATATAATGGTATTTATTGCTTTAGGATAATTGATTACTAGGAGGATATTGATGGAATTACAAGATAGTTTAATTGAAATCATCTCTTTAAGTGGAGATGTTAAGAAAAAATTTTTAGAAGCCGTTAAATATGCAAAAAAAGGTGAAGCTGAAAAAGCAGAAGAAATTTATGAAAAAGCAGATGATCAATTAATTAATGCACATCTAAAACAGACAGAGTTGATAAAACAGGAAGCTAATGGAGAAAAAATAGAAAGCAGTTTAATGCTCACACATGCTCAAGATCATTTGATGACAGCTATTTTACTGAGAGATATGGCAAAAGAGTTTATGGACTTATATTCCAGACTTGAAAATGAATAGATTTTAATAAAAGGCAGTTTTAAGCAGCTGTCTTTTAAATTTTAAATAAAAAAAGGAGTTGGTAATTTGAGTTTTTTATGGACAACTATTAAAGTTAAAGATTTAAAAGAATCAATTGAATTTTATCAGGATATAGTAGGATTAGAAGTTCAAAGGCATTTTGAGGCTGGCCCGGAGACAGAGATTGCTTTTTTAGCAGCCGCTGATGGTCAAACAGCTGTTGAACTAATTGATGATCAAAATCAGGCTGGAGTAGAAATTGGAGCCGATATATCTCTCGGCTTTGAAGTTGATTCACTTAAGAAAAAAATTGAATTTATTAAAGATAAGAATATAAAAATTGAGAGTGGCCCAATCTCTCCCAATCCAAAAGTTGAATTTTTCTTTATTTTAGATCCAAATGGTCTTAAAATTCAATTTGTAGAAAACAAATAATTATTTAATAGCTGCTGGTATCTGCCAGCAGTTTTAAATATAAAAAGATATTATTTGAAAACGTTTTCTAATGAAGAAAATTAAAATGTTGATAAATCCACTTATATTTATTGCCTTAATAGATATATTCTGTTATAATCAGTAACAAATTAGAATTTAGTAGTCTAGGAGGAGAAAATATGGATTTTAGTGTAACACAAGCATTTAGTATTGTTTTGTTGATTTTGGCAGTTGGTGAGTTGGTATCGATGAAAACTAAGGCAATGATACCATCGGTTTTTGTTTCAGCAGTATTATTTATAATTGGTTTTTGGACAATTTTACCGGGAGATATAGTAGCTCAGAGTTCTTTTGCTACCCCGGTTGTTTATTTATCGATGTATTTACTTTTAACCCATATGGGAACTTTAATGAGTTTAAAAGAGCTCTTAGCTCAGTGGAAAACTTTGGTAATAGCTCTTGCAGGTATAGTAGGTATAATAATTTTAACAATGACTGTTGGTAAGCTCCTTTTTGGTTGGGAAAACGTTGTAGCAGCAACTCCACCACTAACTGGAGGAGTAGTGGCCTCAATTTTAATGTCAACAGCAGCTGCAGAAAGAGGTTTAACCTCTATAGCTGTATTAGCTACAGCAATGTATGTTATTCAGGGGTTTTTTGGTTATCCTATAACATCATTTCTGCTTAAAAAAGAAGCGGGAAGACTGGCGGCTAAAATAAAGAGTGGAGAAATTGAAATGAATAAAGTAGAGGAAGAGGAAGCTAACAAAGAAGAGAGTAAATTTAGGATAATTCCTCCTTTACCAGAAAAATATCAGACCACATATGTTATTTTATTTAAACTAGGTCTAGTAGCAGCTTTAGCAGTTATGGCAGCCCCGATTTTACATTTAAATGAATTTGTAGTTTGTATGTTATTTGGTGTTATCGGAAGAGAAATAGGATTTTTAGAAGAAAAAGCACTGGTTAAATCAGGGTCTTTTGGATTTTTGATCACAATTTTAATGGCTTTTATTTTTGCCGGGCTTTCTGATGCGACACCTGAGATGTTAACCGAAATTGCGGTACCATTATTCGGGATTATTGTGCTTGGTATAACCGGAATGGCAGTAGTTTCTGCAATAGTTGGTAAAGCATTTGGATATACAAAAGAAATGTCAATTTCGATTGCTATGACAGCACTTTATGGATTTCCTGCAAATTATATTCTGACTATAGAGTCTGCCAGAGCAAATACCAAAAATGATGAAGAATATCAGTATGCTGTAGATGAAATGCTGCCTAAAATGTTGGTAGGTGGATTTGCAACAGTGACTATAGCTTCAGTTATAATTGCTGGTTTCTTTGTTAAGTTACTATAGATTTATACTTATTTTCAGGACAATTGATATAAGTTTTAATAAGAGAGGAGATAGTAGATAATATGTTGACTAAAGTAGAGAGAATAAAAAATGACATAGAAAATTTAAGCGAATTTAATGCAACACCAGGTCAGGGATTAACACGTTTTTCTCTGACTAAAGAGGATCGCGGAGCTAGAGATTATTTAAAATCAGAATTAAAGAAATTGGATGTAGAAATTTATGAAGACGCTGCCGGTAGTCTGGTAGCCAGAAGAGAAGGTACAGACAAAGATGCACCAGTTATCATGATTGGCTCTCACTTTGATTCAGTAAAAAATGGTGGTAATTTTGATGGGCCAGCAGGAGTGATTATGGCTCTGGAAATTTTACGGGTACTGGATGAAAATAAGATTAAGACCAAATACCCACTAGAATTTGTAGCAATGATTGAAGAAGAAGGAGGCCGATTTGGTGGAGGTGTTTTTGGCAGTCGAGCTATGACAGGCCAGGTGGATTATCAGGAGCTTCTAGAATTTAAAGATGAAGCTGGAATTTCAATGGCTGAAGCCTTCAAAGACTTCGGTTTTGATCCTAAAAAAATTAAGGAAGCAAAAAGAGATCCAGAAAAGCTAAAGGCTTTTATCGAACTCCATATAGAACAGGGACCGGTTTTAGAAAATGAAAAAAAAGATGTGGGGATAGTAGATTTTATAGTCGGTATTAATCAGATTCGAGTTAAAGTAGAAGGTAGAGCTGATCATGCAGGTACTACTCCCATGAATATGCGCAAAGATGCACTTTCTTCAGCTGCAGAACTGATTTCTGAAATCAAAAATTTTGCTTTGGAAGCTGGTTCTGGTACAGTTGCAACTGTAGGAAGTCTTGAAGTTAAGCCAGGAGCGGCTAATATTGTTCCAGCAGAAGTTGAGTTTTCTGTAGATATTAGATCTAAAGAATTAAATTGTATTAAAGAAGTGCGAAATAAGATAGATCAGGCGCTTTCAGATATTAAATCAGAATATGATCTAAGTTATTCTGTCAAAGATATGCTGATGGTTGAACCGGTTGAATTGTCACAGGAAATATTTAAATCATTTAAAGAAGAAGCTAAAAACTTAGATTTAAATGCCAGAGAAATGATAAGTGGTGCTGGTCATGATGCAATGATTATGGCAGCCATTACTGATGTAGGTTTGATTTTTGTCCCCAGCAAAGATGGGCGAAGCCACACCCCAGAAGAATGGACAGATTATGAAGACCTACAAAAAGGAATTGAACTAATTTATCATACTGTCTTAAAGGTTGGTGAAGCAGAGTGAGTAGTGTAAAAGAATTAGCAGAAAAATATTTTGACTATGCTATAGCTATGAGAAGAGAGTTCCACAGGCATCCCGAGCCAAGTATGAAAGAAAAAAGAACAAGCAGGCGAGTTATAGAAGAACTGGAGAAACTTGGTTTAAAACCAGAAAAAGCTGCAGGAACTGGTGTTGTCTGCGAAATTAAAGGTGCTAAAAAAAGCAAAAAAAATAAAAAAGTTGCTTTAAGAGCAGATATGGATGCTTTAGAAATTGAAGAAAAAAATAAAATAGAATATAAATCAGAAAATGAAGGTCTAATGCACGGCTGTGGTCACGATGGTCATACTGCCAGTCTTTTGACAGCTGCTAAAATATTAAATGATCTAAAATCAGAATTTGCAGGGACCGTTAAATTAATTTTTCAGCCAGGAGAAGAAATTGCTGTTGGTGCAAAAACGATGGTTGAGGAAGGTGTAGTTCAAGATGTGGATGCCATTTTTGGTATTCATGTCTGGAACGATTTAGCTAGTGGAAAAATATCTGTAGAAGCTGGCCCCAGAATGGCTGCTGTAAATCAGTTTATTATTAATATTCATGGAAAAGGCGGCCACGGTTCAATGCCACAGCAGGGAATTGACCCTATAATGGCTGGAGCGGCTGTTGTTATGAATCTACAGACTATAGTCAGCAGAGAGTTCGACCCAATGGAACCTGCTGTTTTAAGTGTGGATATCTTTAACTCAGGTTCAAAAGGTAATGTTTTACCTGACAGCTCCTATTTAGAAGGCACAACCAGATGTTTTAGCAGAGAAATTAACCAGAAATTCGAAGACATTATCAGAAGAGTAGCACAAGAAACTGCTGCCAGTTATCGGGCTGAAGCTGAACTAGAATATAATAAAATGACACTTCCCTGTATTAATGATCAGGAAATTTCAGCAATTGCACAAAAATCTGCAGCAGAAGTTGCAGGCAGTGACTCAATAGTTAATTTAGATAAAACAACTGGTGGAGAAGATTTTTCTTTCTTTGCTGCTGAAGTACCCGCAGCTTTTGCCTTTGTGGGATCTAGAAATGAAGCTAAAGGTGCAGATGCCCCCCACCATCATCCGGAGTTTAATATAGATGAAGATGCTTTAAAAACTGCTTCAGGACTATATGCACAGTTTGCTCTGGATTTTTTAAGTGAAGGGGAGGTTGAATAATCATGAAATTTAAAGATATATTGGCAAAACAAGAAGATTATGTTAGAGATTTAAGAAGAGAATTTCATATGTATCCTGAAAGCAGCTGGAATGAGAAAAGAACATCTAAAAGAATAAAAGAAGAATTAGAAAAAATAGGAATCAGCTATCAAGAATATGCAGATACAGGAGTAGCTGCGATTATAGAAGGTTCTAAATCTGGTAAAACAGTTGCTCTGCGGGCAGATATGGATGCTCTAGAGGTGGAAGAAAAGGCAGATGTAGAATTTAAATCCAAAAAAGAGGGTATTATGCATGCCTGTGGTCATGATGGTCATACCGCAATGCTTTTAGGTACAGCGAGAGCTCTTTATGAAATTAAAGATCAGCTAGCAGGTAATGTCAAACTAATCTTCCAACCAGCTGAAGAAATGGTGCAGGGAGCAGCTAAAATGGTAGCAGAGGGAGTTTTAGAAAATGTTAATGGAATTATGGGAATTCACCTCTGGGCTGATCTACCAACAGGTAAAATTAATGTTGAAGCAGGACCGAGGATGGCCTCAGGTGACTATGTGATTGTTGAATTTACCGGCAAGGGTGGACATGGTTCAATGCCCCATCAAGCAGTTGATCCAATTGTCATGGCATCTTCTTTTATCTTAGATTCACAGGCGATTATAAGCAGAGAGATTGATTCTTTAGACCCCGTTGTCTTAACCTTTGGTAAAATGAAATCAGGAAGCAGATTTAATGTTATTCCAGACAAATCAGAAATTGTCGGAACACTAAGGTGTTTTAATGAAAAGACCAGAGTACAGGCTTCTCAGGCAATTAAACGTTATGCAGATAAAACTGCTAAAACTTATCGAGGAGAGGCTGAGATTACTATTCAAAAGGGTACACCCCCTACAATTAATGACCAACAAACTGCAGAAATAGCTCAAACTGCAGCTAAAAAGGTTGTAGCTGCAGAAGATTTAATAAAGATGGATAAGGTAACAGGCAGTGAAGATATGGCATATTACTTAAGAGAAGTTCCTGGAGTAATTGCCTTTGTCGGGGCTGCGTTTGAGGATGATGAGCAAAATTATCCTCATCACAATTCAAAATTTAAGATCAATGAAGAAAGTTTAAAAATTGGTACAGCCCTCTATTTTAACTTTGCTCTTGAGTTTTTAGAACAGGATTAGAATAGAAAAATATTTGTTTATCATAAGTCCTACTCATTTGATGCTGTTTTTCAGTCATCAGTGGAGTAGGACTTTTTTTATTAATTTAAGATAAAAGATAATTTTCTCTTGACAAAAAAATAACATTATGTAATAATATTAATTGATAACAATTATCAATACTAATTATAAACAAAATTACAATAGGAGGAAAAAATTATGTCATTAGTAGGAAAAGAAATATTACCGTTTAAAGCAGAGGCTTATCAAGATGGAAAGTTTTTAGAGGTTACTCATGAGGATTTTAAAGGTCAGTGGAGTGTTGTAGTATTTTATCCAGCTGATTTCACATTTGTTTGCCCAACTGAATTAGAAGATTTACAGAGTGAATATGATAACCTAAAAGAGCTGGGAGTAGAAGTTTATTCAGTTTCTACAGATACACATTTTACTCATAAAGCCTGGCACGATAATTCTGAAACAATAGGAAAAATTGAGTTTGTTATGGTTGGAGATCCTTCTCATACATTGTCTAAAAACTTTAATGTATTGATTGAAGAAGAGGGTGTAGCTGACCGAGGTACATTTATTATTGATCCAGATGGAGTTGTTCAGGGAGTAGAAATTAATGCTGGTAATTTAGGTAGAGATTCCAGTGCAATTGTTAAAAAAATTAAGGCTGCTCAGTATGTAAGAAACCATCCGGATGAAGTTTGCCCGGCAAAATGGAAAGAAGGAAGTAAGACACTTAAGCCAGGACTTGATTTAGTAGGTAAAATTTAAGGAGCAGATTAAATGATATTAGAGGCAGATACAAAAAATGAGCTGAAAGAATATCTAAAACTAATGGAATCCGAAATAGAAATTAAAGCAAGTCTAAGTGATGATCAAAATTCTCAAGATATGCTTTCTTTTCTAGAAGAAATTGCTGCTCTAACTACAAAGATTGAAATAAAGAAAGAATCACTGGCAAGAACTCCCAGTTTCAGTATCAATAGAACTAATGAAGAAATAGGTATTACTTTTGCTGGGATTCCTTTAGGGCATGAACTAAATTCATTTGTGCTTGCAGTTTTACAGGCAAGTGGTAGGGCTCCTAAGTGTGATCAAAGCTTAATCGATTCAATTAAAAACATTGATCAGGAATATAACTTTGAAACATATGTCAGTCTTAATTGTAATAATTGTCCTGATGTTGTTCAAGCTTTGAATTTGATGAGTATCATTAACCCTAAGATCAACCACACTATGATTGATGGAGGAATTTTTAAAAACGAAGTTGAATCAAAAAATATTTTAGCAGTACCTGCAATTTATTTAAATGGATATTTTTTCAAAAGTGGTCGTCTTTCATTGGAAAAAATACTAAATGAGTTGGGTATTGAAAAAGATAATAGTAAGTTAAATAATAAAGACCCCTTTGATGTTCTAATTATTGGTGGTGGACCTGCAGCAGCAAGTGCAGCAATCTATGCAGCCCGTAAAGGTATTAAGACTGGAATTGTAGCCGATCGCTTAGGAGGTCAGGTTTTAGATACATCAGATATCGAAAACTTTATTAGTCAAAAAAATATTGATGGTTCAAAACTAGTTCAAAATTACAGTGAACATATAGAAGATTATAATATTGACCTAATCTTATCTCAAAAAGCTAAAAAGATTATTAAAGATGACTTAATAGAAGTTGAGTTGGAAAGCGGGGCTAGTTTAAAAAGCAAAAGCGTTATTGTTGCTACTGGTGCAGGCTGGAAAAAGCTTAATATAGCTGGTGAAAAAGAATTTAAAAATAACGGGGTTGCTTACTGCCCCCACTGTGATGGACCAATGTATGAAAATAAAGAAGTTGCAGTAATAGGTGGAGGTAACTCAGGTGTTGAGGCAGCTATTGATCTGGCCGGAATTGCCAAAAAGGTAACTGTTTTAGAATTTCTACCTGAACTACAAGCTGATCAAGTACTGCAGGATAGAATATCAACTTTGGCTAATATTGAGGTCATAACTAATGCTCAAACAAAAGAAATTAAAGGAAATGATTCTGTAGAAGCCCTCAGTTATTTGGAGCGAGATACTGATCAAGAAAAAGTGCTAAATTTAGATGGTGTTTTTGTCCAGATTGGATTAACTCCGAATACCGACTGGCTTGAAGAAACAGTTAAGCTTAATAAGTATGGAGAAATAATTGTAGATAATGATAATTCCACAAGTTTAGAAGGAGTTTTTGCTGTAGGTGACTGCACAGATAATCCATACAAACAGATAATAATTTCAATGGGATCTGGAGCTAATGCTGCTTTAGGTGCATTTGACTATCTGATTAGGAATGACTAATTGATTAATTAGAAGATTTTTCTTCAATACAGAATTTATTTACTATCTTAAACCGTTTATCATCTAAAAGTGATAGGCGGTTTTATTTTTTTAAAGGATTGTTCTGATTTATCACGAATATATTTATTAAAGCAATTCCTATATTTGCTAAATTTTACGACATAAATTGACAAAATATTTCGAAAAGGAGTGGGCTGATGGCTGATAAAAACAGGATATTTAGGATTATAAAAACAATTATGCTTTTAAATGAACCCTATAAGCACTGGGAGGCTAAAGATTTTGCAAAGTATTTTGAGGTCTCAGAAAGAACTTTCCACCGAGATAAACAGGTGATGGAGGAGTTGGGAGTTCCAATTTATTATGATAATCAGCTTAAAGAATATAAAATTCTAGATAATTTCCGTTTTAAAGCGCCAAACTTAGATCAAAAAGAAACTGAGGCAGTTTTGCTGGCGGCTAAAGAATATCAAAACCGCAGTTTTCCAATGAAAAAGGAGCTGGAATCAGGTCTGGCCAAAGTTTATAATTCTCTGCCAGAATTTTTAAAAAGCAGTATGGGCAGCTACATAAAAAATTATGAGATTATATCTAATCCCTTTGTTGAGCTGGAAGAACACCAGCAGAAATTTGATAAATTAAAGAAAGCAATTAATGAGGAAAAGAAGATTGAAGTTGATTATTATTCCATGAGCAGCAACCAGACAACTAAAAGAAAACTTGACCCTTATAATTTGTTTTTCAATAATGGTGCACCCTATCTTTATGCCTTTTGTCATTTACGAGAAGAAAAGAGAATATTTAGAATCGACAGGATAAAAAAATTAAAGCTAATAGCAGAAACTTATAAGCTGCCTGATGATTTTTCGCTGGCAGAAGAGCTTGATAATGCCTGGGGTGTTGAACAGGGCAAAGAGGAGATGGAAGTAGAAGTTAAATTTAGCGGCCGAGCAGCCCGTTTTGTGCCTGAATACCACTGGAGTGATAAACAGGAGATTGAAGAGATCAGTGAGAATGAAATTGTCTTTAAGGTTAAGACGGGCAGCCGAGAAGAGATAAAAAAGTGGATCCTGGGTTATGGTTCTGAGGCAGAGGTCCTGCATCCCGAGGATTTGCGGCAAGAAATGCAGCAGGAAATAGAAAAAATGAGGGATAATTATTAGAAAAACAGGTGTACGCGACAGTACGGTGTCGGTGGGGGATGGTAAGATGAAATTGGAGATGAGATGATTGAAAAAATTTATTGCTCATACTGAAAATGATGAAGGGAAAACTCATGACTTAAAAGATCACATTTATGGTACCGCAAATAAAGCTAAGAAATTTGCTGATAAATGGTCAATGGGTGATTTAGCATATATAAGTGGCTTATTACATGACTTAGGAAAGTATAGTGATCAATTTCAGGACTATTTAAAAAATAATTCTTCAGGGGTAGAACATGCTATTGCTGGAGCAATATTTACAAAAAATAATAAATCAATAAAATATTCGAATATATTGCCTTTTTTCATTGCTGGTCACCATTCGGGTTTACATAACCTTACAGATTTAAAAAATAGACTAAAAGAAAAAGAAAATAAAGATTTTGTAAAAAGTAGTATAAATAATTTTAGTAATAATATTGAATTGGAATATAAAGAAAATGAAAACACAAATTTTGATATTAAAAATGATCCTTTAGAATTAGAATTTTTTATGAGAATGATGTTTTCTTCTTTAGTAGATGCAGATTATTTAGATACAGAAAAACATTTTGACTTAAATAAATATTCATTAAGAAATTTAAATAATTATAATATTGAAGGCTTATGGAATAAATTCAGTGAAAATCAGAATAAATTAATGGAAAATGCAGAAAAAAGCAAATTAAATGAAATAAGAAATAATATATATGATTCTGTATTAAATAAATCAGAACAAAAAAATAAATTTTATAGTTTAACAGTTCCTACTGGAGGAGGAAAGACTAGAACAGGTTTAGGATTCGCATTAAAACATGCAAAATTTAATAATATGGATAGAATCATAGTTGTTATTCCATATACCAATATTATAGAACAAACTGCTAAAACTTATAAAGAAATTTTAGGAGAAGAAAATATTTTAGAACATCACTCTAATTTTGATTTTAATGAAGATGAAGAAAAATATAATAAAGAAAAAATTAAACTGGCAACTGAAAATTGGGATATGCCAGTAGTTGTAACAACTTCTGTTCAATTTTTTGAAAGTTTATTTTCACATAAAACAAGTAAATTAAGAAAACTGCATAATCTGGCGAATTCAACTATAATTTTTGATGAAGTTCAGACTTTACCGCCTGAGTATTTAAATTCAATCCTACAAGTTTTAAAACAATTAGTAAAAAATTATAATTGTTCGATTGTATTTTCAACAGCCACTCAGCCAGCTTTTGGAAATAGAGATAAATTTAATGGTCTAAAAAACATAGAAGAACTTGTTCCAGATACTGATGATTTATTTCGTAATTTAGCACGAGTTGAATATGATCTAACCTATATTGAAAAGAAATTAAGTTGGAACCAGGTAGCTGAAATAATGTTAGAAGAAAATCAGGCATTAGCTGTTGTAAATACAAAAGATGATGCCAAAGAACTTTATACTATTTTAAGTAAAAAACCAGAAAATGTTTATCATCTATCAACTTATATGTGTTCAGCACATCGAAAAATTATTTTAAATGCGGTGAAAGAAAAACTAGCTAATAATGAAAGTTGCTACTTGATTTCTACTCAATTAATAGAAGCAGGAGTTGATATAGATTTTCCACTGGTTTTAAGGGCAATGGCTCCACTTGATAGCATTGTACAGGCTGCCGGAAGATGCAATCGAGAAAATAAACTGGATAAGGGAAAAGTAATTGTCTTTACTCCTCAGGAAAATAAACTGCCTAAAGGTATTTATAAAATGGCTACTGACAAAAGTAAAATGTTTTTAGATGATCCTGATCAATTACTGACAGCAGAAATTTTTCTTGACTATTTTGCTACATTATATAAAGATGCAAATCTTGATAAAAAGGATATTAATGAATTAAGAAAAAGCTTTAAATTTCGAGAAGTGAGCAGACAATTTAAGATCATTCCTGATGATACTGTAAATGTGATAATTGAAAATAATGATATAGTTGATCAACTGCCGGTTAATTTAAATGTCATCAAAGATAAAGAATTTATCAGTCGAGAAGAATGGCGTAAATTACAACCATATCTTATTTCAATTAGAAAATATAAAGTAAATGATTTATTAAAGGATGGTATGCTTTACGAATTATTGGAAGATGTTTATGTCTGGACTGGAAAGTATGATGAAAAAGAAGGAATAATGTTAGATGGCTATGATTTTAATGATTATCTACAATAACTCAAACTTCGCACTTGTAAAAGTGCTTTTGCACCTTGAAATTTCAATATTTTTTAGCAAAAAAATAGCATGAAACCCCCGTTTTTGGTATAATTGAATAGCAACAAACAAAAAACCATAACGGAG